>Ga0210387_10001844_pt1 | contig 16090 bp, 12 predicted proteins | sample IncBWC7OmetaG_FD_160108 | JGI IMG/M metagenome (GOLD analysis project Ga0210387, IMG submission 160108) | Forest soil microbial communities from Barre Woods Harvard Forest LTER site, Petersham, Massachusetts, United States - Inc-BW-C-7-O ...
CCCGCGTTATGAGATAAAAAGGCAGCGCAGCGATCAACGAGTCGACAGACTCGTTGCCCAACAGCGAGAAATTGCACACGGCAGCGTCGAATGGACCGCCGCGCCATTGCCGCTGCGCCATGCTGACATAATCCACGACATGAAACTCGCCGCCGCCCAAGTCCACGGCGCGCGCAATCAAATCCGGCACAATGTCGACGCCGACCGTTTGCATGCCGAGAGAACGCAGCGACCTCGCCAGCCACCCCTCGCCACAACCCACGTCCAGCACGCGGCGCGGCGCCATATTCGAGACCGCATCGAGAATCGCCTGATTGGTGACTGCTTCGCGGCTGGGAATGGCGCTCGCGCGAATGGCTTCGCTCCATGGCGCCGCATTGTCCATCCAAGATTGAATGATCTTAAGTTCCTGAGGATCTTGCCGAGAATTCATACGCTTGTATTGTACCTGCGCCGCGCGCTGTACACGCGGTACGGAAACGAGGCATCATCTTACGTGGATCGAACTTGGCTAAAACAATACCCGCCCGGCGTGCCCGCGGACATCGACCCAGACGCTTATGCTTCGCTCAAGGAATTGCTCGAAGAAGCATTTAAGACCTATCGCCACCTGCCGGCGTTCACCAACATGGGCGCTACGCTGTCGTATGCGCAACTCGATGAACTCAGCCGGGCGTTCGCCGCATGGCTGCAGAAAAAATCCGGCCTGAACCGCGGCGATCGTGTGGCATTGATGATGCCCAATGTTTTGCAGTACCCGGTCGCATTGTTCGGCGTGCTGCGCGCCGGCATGGTGGTGGTCAACACCAATCCGCTGTACACACCGCGCGAGCTCGAACATCAATTGAAGGATTCCGGCGCCAAAGCCATCGTCATCGTCGAGAACTTCGTGCACGTGCTGCAGGAGGTGTTGCCGCGCACGGACTTGAAGCAAGTGTTGGTTACCGGGGTAGGCGACTTGCTGGGAATGCCCAAGGGCTTCATCGTCAATTTCGTGCTGCGGCACGTCCGCAAGCAGATTCCGCCATGGAAAATGCCCGGTTCGATGTCCTTCAAGGGCGTGCTGGGACGCGGCCTGGGGCTCAAGCTCGATGCCGTCGAGTTGGGACCCGAAGACATCGCCTTTTTGCAATACACCGGCGGCACGACGGGCGTGGCCAAGGCCGCGATTCTCACTCAGCGCAATATGGTTGCCAACCTGCTGCAAGCCATGGCTTGGATCCGCCCCGCGCTGCAAGCCGGCGGATCGCGCATCGTCATCACGGCGCTGCCGCTGTATCACATCTTCGCGCTCACCAGTAATTGCCTCGCGTTCCTGCCCTTGGGAGCGCGCAATGTCCTGATCACCAATCCGCGGGACTTTCCGGCATTCGTGGCGGAACTGAAAAAGTACAGGTTCAATTTCATCAGCGGGGTCAACACGCTGTTCAATGCGCTGCTGCACACGCCGGGTTTCGAAACCGTGGATTTCAGCGGATTGCGTGTTACCTTCGCCGGCGGCATGGCCGTGCAGCGGGTGGTCGCGACGCGCTGGAAGGAGGTCACGGGCAGCATCATTGCGCAGGGCTGGGGCTTGACCGAAACCTCGCCGGTGGCAACTGCCAATCCGATCGGCGTGGAATTCAACGGCTCCGTCGGCCTGCCCGTTCCTTCCACCGATGTTTCGATTCGCGACGAGGCCGGCGTGGAGTTGCCGGTCGATGGCGTCGGCGAGATTTGCGTATTCGGTCCGCAGGTCATGCGCGGCTATTGGAACCGGCCGGACGAGACCGAGAAAGTGATGTTCGGCGACTGGCTGCGCACCGGCGACATCGGCCGCATGGATGACAAGGGCTTTGTGTACATCGAGGACCGCAAGAAGGACATGATTCTCGTGTCCGGATTCAATGTGTATCCCAATGAGGTCGAAAGCGTCGCGGCCGAGAACCCCGGGGTGCTGGAAGTGGCCGCGGTCGCGCAGCCGGACGAGAATTCCGGCGAAGTGGTCGCGCTTTTCGTCGTCAAGAAGGACCCAAATCTCACTGCCGAGGCGCTGATTGCTTTTTGCCGCACCGAACTCACAGGCTACAAGGTGCCCAAGCATGTGTACTTCCGCAGCGAACTGCCGAAGACCAATGTGGGTAAGATTCTGCGCCGTGCGTTGCGCGACGAGCTGCGAGCCGCCGCCGCGGCGGGTGCAACCGCCTGAAGGCTGGCCGCCTGAATCGCCGCGCGTGCTATTCCGGTTTCACGGCGAAGGACTGAACGGTCTCCACGAGCAGTGCCACCCGCTCCGGATCGACGTCGGGCGTGATGCCGTGTCCCAGGTTGAAAACATGGCCGCTGCCGGCGCCGTAGCTCTCGAGCACGCGTAAAGTTTCGGCGCGCAACGTCTGCGGCGGTGCGAACAATGCGGATGGATCGAGATTTCCCTGCAAAGCCACGCGTCCGGCCACCGCCTGCCGCGCGCTTTTTAGGTCCGTGCTCCAATCGACACCGACGGCATCGCAACCGATGGCGGCAGTTTTGCCCAGCCATGCGCCGCCGCCCTTGGTGAACACGATGTTGGGCACTCGGCGTCCGTCTGATTTGCGCGTCAGGGCGTCGATGATGCGCGCCATGTGGCGCAGCGAGAATTCCTCATACTGCGCCGGGGTCAGCACGCCGCCCCAAGTATCGAACAGCATGACGGCTTGCGCACCGGCTGCTATCTGGGCATTCAGATACAGAATCGTGGATTTTGCGAGCACCTCGAGCAGCCGATGCAATTCGCCGGGCTGTTCGTACAGCATGCGTTTGATCTGGCCGAAGGTCTTGCTGCTGCCGCCTTCGACCATGTAGGTCGCCACCGTCCACGGGCTGCCGGCGAAGCCGATGAGCGGCACCCTGCCGTTCAATTCGCGGCGCACCAGCGCGACGGCATCGATCACATATTTCAATTCGCGTCCCGGGTCGGGAACGATGAGCCGGTCGATGTCCGCGGGCGTGCGTATCGGCCGCTCGAATTTCGGGCCCTCGCCGGCCTCGAATTCCAATCCCAAATTCATCGCGTGCGGGATGGTGAGGATGTCGGAAAATAGTATCGCGGCGTCCAGCGGATAGCGCTCGACCGGCTGCAGGGTGATTTCGCACGCAATCTCCGGATTGGTGCACATTTCCAGAAATCCGCCGGCGCGGGTACGCGTCTTGCGGTATTCGGGCAGATAACGTCCCGCCTGGCGCATCAGCCAAATCGGCCGGCGCGGCGTCGGTTCGCGCAGCAGAGCGCGCAGCAGCAGATCGTTTTTCAAAGGCACGCTCATGTCTGTAAGGTCATGTTCGTTCGCTGGGGTCGAACAGCCGGCTGTGCTCGAGAATGGCGTACCGATCCGTCATGCCCGCGATGTAGTCGGCCACGGCTCGAGCGCGGCCGGCGGGGCCCCGTACCAGTTCCAATCGCGTGCGCGCTTCATGTTCGTCGGGCATCAATGCAGGCTCGCTGAAGAAGGCGTCGAACAATTCGCGCACGATGCGCCGTGCCTTCGCAGTCATGCGGCGCACCTTGTAGTGTTTGTACATCTGCTCGCGTAAGAAGGTTTTCAATGCATGATTCAGCTCGCGGGTGGCGTCGCTGAAGCCGATCAGTGCCCGCGGATGCGACCTGACCTCGGCGATTGAGCGCACGCCCGAGGCGGCCAGACGCGCGGCCGAAGAATCGATCAAGTCGGTCACCAGGTGATTGATCATCCGCCGCAATATCTCGTAGATCTGGCGGCGTCCGGTGAGCGCCGGATATTTGGCGAGCACTTCCTGCTGGTAACGCCGAAACAGCGGTACCTCGGAAAGCTGTTCGACGCTGATCAGGCCGGCGCGAATGCCGTCTTCCACGTCGTGATTGTTATAGGCAATCTCGTCGGCGAAGTTGGCGAGCTGCGCCTCGAGTCCCGGTTGCTGGCGATTGATGAAACGTTCGCCCACATCCCCGAGTTGCAGCGCGTTGTTGTGGGAGCAGTGCTTGAGTATTCCTTCGCGGCATTCGAAGGTCAGGTTCAAGCCGTTGAATTCCGCGTAGTGTTCCTCCAGCTCGTCGACCACGCGCAAGGACTGCAGGTTGTGTTCGAAGCCGCCGAAATCCTGCATGCACTCGTTCAAGGCATCTTGTCCGGCATGGCCAAACGGCGTGTGTCCCAGGTCGTGGGCGAGGCAGATGGCCTCGGACAACTCCTCGTTCAACTTCAGGGCGCGGGCGATGGTTCTCGCGATCTGCGCGACTTCGAGCGAATGCGTCAGCCGGGTTCTATATAGATCGCCTTCGTGGTTGACGAACACCTGGGTCTTGTAGACCAGCCTGCGAAAGGCGGTCGAATGTACGATACGGTCGCGGTCGCGTTGATATTCCGACCGGTACTCGGGCTTGGGCTCCGGGTAGCGGCGACCGCGGGAATGTTCGGGGTGCGCCGCATAGGGGGCGAGAGCGCTCACTTGAAATGCTCCGCCAACGTGGCATCGAGGGCGGCCTTGGAGTACTGCGAGGTGATGATGGCCCGGCCGAGTTTCTCGAGCAGCACGAGGCGTACGGCGCCGGCGCTGACTTTTTTGTCCATTTGCATGAGTTCGAACGCCTTCGCGGCGCCGATGGCGGGCGCCTTCGTCGGCAAGCCGGCGCGCGCCAGAATGTCGCGCACGCGTTCCATCACTTTCGCATCGATCAGCCCCAAGCGGACCGACAAATCCACGGCGATGAGCATGCCGAGTGCCACCGCTTCGCCATGCAAGTAGGTTTCATACGCGGTGGCCGCTTCGATTGCGTGGCCGAAGGTGTGCCCAAAATTCAGGATTGCGCGCAAATCGTGTTCGCGCTCGTCGCGTGCGACCACGGTGGCCTTTATTTCGCATGACCTGCCGATCGCGTACGTCAGCGCCGCGGCATCCCGGGCCAGCAGCTTGGGTATGTTCTTGTCCAGCCACTCGAACAGCAAGGGATCCCATACGCAGCCGTATTTGATCACCTCGGCGAGGCCTGACTTCAATTCCCGATCCGGCAAGGTGGCCAACACATCCGTGTCGGTAATGACGGCCCGCGGCTGATAGAAGGCGCCGATGAGATTCTTGCCACCCGCATGGTTCACCCCCGTCTTGCCGCCCACGGAGGAATCCACTTGGGCGAGCAGTGTGGTGGGAACCTGTACGTAACCTATGCCGCGCTGATAACAGGCGGCGGCAAATCCTGCGACATCGCCGACCACACCGCCGCCCAAGGCCAACACCGTCGCGTCCCGATTCAGCTTATTCGCCACCAGGGCGTCGATCACCCAGCCGGCGGTCTGCAAGGTCTTGTGCTGCTCCCCGTCCGGCAAAATGCATTCGGCGATGCGCCGTTGCGCAAAGCTCCCCACCAGCTTGGCGAGATATAGCTTCGCCACGACGGGGTTCGAGACGATGAGCAGATCCCGGCCGGGGATCTCCGCGTCCAGCAACTCGCGATTGCCAAGCAGGCCGGCACCTATGGAAATGGAGTATTTGGAATGGCCGAGATCTACTTGTAGCGTCTGCACGGGGTTGATTATACGAATACTCAAGGCTTCTGCGTCCGCGACAGCTCGCGCAGGATCTCTTCCGCCACCAGCTGCACCCGCCTCCCATCCGTCGAGATGGTGAGATCGGCGATCTCGGCGTACAGAGTCGCCCGGCGCTGCATCAATTCATTGAGCTTGCGTTCCGGGTCGGTATCGTTGAGGAGCGGCCTGTGCCTGCCGTGGCGGGTGCGTTCAAGTTGCTGATCGACCGACGTGGAGAGGTAGATCACCACCCCCCGCTCGGCGAGGGCCTGCCGATTGTCCGATTCGAGCACGGCGCCCCCGCCGGTCGCCAGGACAATCGACTCCAACTGCGTCAGGCGGTCGATGGATTCTTTTTCACGGATCCGAAAGCCCACTTCACCTTCTTTTTCGAAAATGAACTGGATATCCACGCCGGTTTTCGCCTCGATGTCCGCGTCGCTGTCGTGGAAGGTGAAGCGAAAAAGCCGCGCCAGGTGCTTCCCCACCGCCGTTTTGCCGGATCCCATGGGTCCGATCAGGAAGATGTTGCGCTTTGTGAGCATGATCAGCGCTGATCATAGCGGAACACATAAAAAGGGGCGCCAGCGGCGCCCCTTGTTCAATTTGCCGTCAATTAGTACAGATTCGATCCCTCGCGCAAGATTTTTGGCGTGATGAAAATCAACAGTTCGGTCTTGTTGTTGACATCCTGCGTGCTCCTGAAGAGGTAGCCGAGGAAGGGAATATCGCCCAGGAAAGGTATCTTGTTGGCCTGTGAGGTCTTGGTGGTCTCGAGAATGCCGCCGAGGACCACGGTTTGGCCGTCATTCACCAGCACTTGCGTAATCACTTCGCGCGTATCGATCGCCGGCACGCTGCCGCCGGTGGCGCTCGTGACCTGCTGGCCGATCGAATCGTCCGAGACGTCCAAGTCCAGGATCACGCGATTGTCAGGCGTGATCAACGGCGTCACCTTGAGCGACAACACCGCGTTCTTGAATTGCGTGGTCGTGGCACCGCTCGATGCGGATTCCTGATACGGGATCTCGACACCCTGCATGATGGTGGCTTGTTTCTGGTTCGCGGTAATGACGCGCGGCGAGGAGATGGTTTCGCTCTTGCCTTCGTTTTGCGCCGCCGACAGTTCCAGATCCACCAGCGTGCCGCCGTTTAACAGCGATATGCCGATGCTGCCGTTGACGGTCGACGCCGGCAGATTCACCTGGTAGCGGTTGTCCAAGGTCGGCAAGGTCACCGGGAACTTCGGCAGGCCGTTGGCAATATTGGTGATGGCCGAGCCGGTGATGGTGTCGGCGCCCGTGCCGTTGCCCGTCACGGCCAGGAGACCCGATCCGACGCTTTGCGCGGTGGTCACACCGAAGCGCACGCCCAAATCGCGTTCGAAGGTATCGCTGACGATGACGATGCGCGCCTCGATCAATACTTGCCTCACCGGCACGTCCAAGGTCTGCACCAAGCGACGGATGTCGGCAAGCTTGTCGGAGGTGTCTTGAACCAGCAGCGTATTGGTGCGCTCGTCGATGGACAGGCTGCCGCGCGGCGAGAGCATGGAGTCCTTGGCATTGGCGGCCTTGATCAGCTTGGCAAGATCCGCGACCTTGGCATAGTTGACCTGCATGAATTCCGTATGAGTGGGCGAGAGCTCCTGCACTTCTTTGTGGGCGGCGAGTTCCGCCTTTTCGCGCGAGGCCAGCTCTTCCGTCGGTCCGATGATGATCACGTTATCCTGGCGGCGTTTATCCAGGCCCTTGGTGCGCAGCACGATGTCGAGTGCTTGATCCCAGGGCACGTTCTGCAAGCGCAGGGTCAAATTGCCGGACACCGAGTCGCTGACCACGATGTTCTGGCCGCTGGTGTCGGCGAGCAACTGCAGCACCGAACGTACATCGATGTCCTGGAAGTTAAGCGTCAGACGCTCGCCCGTGTATTCCTTCTTGTCTTCGGCCGCGGAGCGCTTCGTCGACGGCTTGATTTCAATGGTGTACTGGTTGTCCGACTGATAGGCCAGCTGTTCAAAGTCGCCCTGCGAGGTGATCACCAAGCGTGAGCTGCCGTCCACTCGAACCGCGTCCACCGTTTGCACCGGCGTCGCGAAGTCCATGACGTCGTAGCGGCGCATGAGGTTCTTCGGCATCAAAGTGCCGGCAAAATCCACCACGATTTGGTTGCCTTCCTGGCGCACGTTGACCGGCGTTCGCGGGTCGGTGAGCTGCACGATCACGCGGCCCGTGCCGTCCGCACCGCGCCTGAAGTCGATGGTGCGAATCATGCGTTCCTGGGGCGCCGTGGGCTGGCCCACCGTGGCGCGCGCGACCGCGGCTTTGGCGGCATCCGCGCCGGGCTGCTGACCCAATGTCACGACGATGGTGTTGCCGTCCACCTTGGTGGTGTACGGCATCAGATTGTCGACGTTGACCACCACGCGTGCGCGGCCATTGGCTTCCGCGGCCAGCACGGTGTCGACGCCGCCGGAGCGCACATCGACACGGCGATTTGCGAGCGCCAAGGTGGTGTTCGGCAAGTCGAACGCGATTCGCGCCGGCTTATCGATGGTGAATGGCAACGGTTCGGGAGCCGGGCCGCTCATGTGCAGTTTGAGCTGCACCTGATTCCCCGACAACGTCTGAACGTCGATTGATTGGAGCGTGATTTGGTCCGCGGCTCGCGCCGCGAAGCTGGCCGCGGCCAGCGCGACCACTGCCATCGCGCTCATCATCGCCGTTCGTATCTGAATTCTAATCATGCTGTCGTCTCCCTGTGGCCTCAATTCGCCAATGCCAATGAGGCCGGTCGCTCTATATAGCCGCCGAGACCATCCGGGATGATTTCGATCAGGCTTATTTTTCCGCCGGTAATTTCCGTCACTTTGCCGTCGTTCTGTCCGAGGTAGTTACCCGGTTGAACCTTGTGCACGAGGCCGTCTTTGGATTGCACGAGCCCGTAAAAATTGCTGCCCACTTTGAAGGTGCCGACCATCTTCAGAGTGTCCAGCGAAACGCCTTCCAAGAACTCGCGGTTGCGGCGCGAACTCGGCCGCAGGTTCGCCTGGCCGTTGGCCGAAACCGGCCCTTGGGGCTGAAAGGGCGAGCGCAGATTCGTGGCGCTGTACACATAAGTTTCATAAGGCTTTACTTCGGGCAGCGGCTGAATGCGCCCACCCGGCTTTTTCTTGGTCGCTTCGATCCACTTTTGCAGATCGGATTGCCCGCCCGAACAACCCGCCGCAGCGAGCGCGAGCAGCGCGGCGCCAATGACGCCTATAGTCGATGCATGTCGTCTCACGTCGCGCCCCCCGCCTTCTTCTTCGCCTGCTTGCCGCCTTCATCCTCGATGTAGCGGTAGGTTTTCGCGGTGACATCCATGGTCAAGTTGTCGTAACCGCCCTTGGCATCCACCGGCGAGATTTGAATGTCGTTCAAGGTCACGATGCGCGGCAGCGCGGCAATGCCGCTGACGAACTTGCCGAAGTCGTGGTAGGTGCCCACCAATTTGATCTTGATCGGCAGCTCTGCGTAGAAGCCGTTGCTCTTTTCGGCGCCGGGCTGAAACAGTTTTTCCTGCAAGCCCGCCGCCAAGCCGGTCTGCGAGATATCGACCAGAAGATTCGGCACCTCGGTTTTGCCGGGCAGCTGGCGCAGCATGGCGCCGAAACTGCGCTCCATTTCGCCGAGTTGAGCCTTATAGGCATCGAGGTTGGCGGCGCGCTGCTGCTTGCTCTCGAACTGCGCGCGCAAATCCAGTTCGTCCGCCTGCGCTTTTTGCAGAAGAGGCCGGTCGTTATTCCAGACGAAACTGTACCAGCCGAACGCCGCGACCACGGCGAAGCCCAGGGCAATGAATAAACCGCGCACCGCCAATGGCCAGCGGCCGACGTCGCGCGGATCGAGAGATCGAAGTTGATCGAGAAAATTCATTTCGCCGCAACCTTCTTGACCGTTGTTTCACCGCCGTTGTCCACGTCCACGCCGACCACATCGCTGGTGAGCGTAAAGCTCGAACCGCCGGTGGGGGAGTCCTTGGCGGTCTCGACCACCTGCAGGGTCGGATTGTCCAACCACGCGGACGAATCAATGTTGCGCATGAAGGTCGAGACGCGCGTGCTCGATTGAGCCACGCCTTTCATCTCCAGCTTTTTGCCGGTTTCCTTCATCTGCGTGAGATAAATGCCCTCGGGAACGGTTTTCACCAATTCATCGAACAGGTGCACGATCTCGGGCCGTTTGCGCTGCAATTTCTCGATGATCTCCATGCGCGCCACCAGGCGCTGCTTGCGGTTCTCGAGATCCTGAATGTCGGCAATCTGGGCGTCGAGCTTGACGATCTCCTTCTTGAGAAGATTGTTCTTCGCGTTCTGTCCGTCGATCCAGCTCGAGTACACGAGCTTGCCGCCCATGACAAATATGACGGCGGCGAATGCCGCGCCGCCGAGAGCGACTGCAAACTCGCGCCGTCGGACCTTACGTTCTTGTTCGCGCCAGGGAAGTAGATTGATACGCGGCATGGCTGCTCTTTAGTCGAAGCTTCGCAGCGCTAGGCCGCAGGCTGTGAGTAATGCCGTCGCATCGCGCGCGACGGCCTGGGCTTTGGCCTTGGACGACACTTTCATGTTGCCGAGCGGGTCGCCTTTGTCGGCGGGCACGCCCACGCGGCTGGAAATGACGTCGGCAACGCCCGGAATGTTGGCGCATCCGCCGCAGATCAATATCTGATCCGGCTGCGCGCGGCCGCTGCCTGAGGCCAAATAGAATTGCAGTGAACGGCTGACTTGTTGCGTCATGTCGTCGATGAAGGGGTCGAGCACTTCGGGCTGATAATTGCTGGGCAGGCCGCCTTCCTTCTTGGCGCGGCCGGCCTCTTCCATGCTCAAGCCGTAAGTGCGCATGATTTCTTCGGTCAGCTGCTGGCCGCCGAATGCGAAATCGCGCGTGTATATGACTTTCATGTCGCGCAGCACGCTGAATGTGGTGCTGCTTGCGCCGAAATCCACTACCGCGACCGTGCGGTCGAGACCGCCGTCCGGCATCTGATGGCGCATCAGCGCGCAGGCGTTTTCCAGGGCGAACGCTTCCACATCGACGATGTGCGCCGTCAATCCCGACGCCTGCACCGCCGCTTGGCGCTGTTCGACGTTCTCGGTTCGCGTGGCCACCAAGAGTACGTCGAGCATGTCCGGATCTTTTTCGGAAGGACCCACGACCTGGTAGTCGTAGCTGACTTCTTCCATGGGGAAGGGGATGTACTGGTCGGCCTGCATTTCGACCTGACCCTCGAGCTCGTTGTCGCCGAGGTTCTTCGGCATCTGGATCACCTTGGTGATCGCCGCGTCGCCGCTGATGGCGATGGCCGCGAGCCGGCTCTTGGCTCCGGAACGCTTGACGGCGCGACGGATGGCTTCGCCAACCGCTTCCGCGTCGACGATGGCTTTTTCATTGATGGCGTTGTGCGGTGTCGGCTCCGCTGCATACGACTCAACGCGATATTGGCCGCCCGACATCGTGAGCTCAATGAGCTTCACCGATGAGGTGGTTATGTCAAGTCCCAAAAGCGGACGGTATCTTTTGCCTAACGACCACACAAATTTTTTCCCTTTTTGCTCAATGCCTTGTAGGTCGAATCCCACACTCGAGATTAGCCACGACGAGCCAACTTAGCAAGAAACTGTTAAATAGAACGTGAAGCTACTCACGGTAATCACCGCCCGCCAGCGCCAGGTCGGCAAAGTGAGACATGCGACGAATTCGCAGCATTTCCGCAGGTCGAGTCATCCGTTCAGACCTCTTCGCCGCAGCATTTGCCGCGACGTTTGGTTAGTCTTGGTCTGGCAACCCCGCTGTCCTAAGCGGTTTCGCCTAGGACCGGTGGCTTTGCGTCCTCATCTTTCGATGAGTTTGCCCACGTCAGCGGCGGTAAGATGCAGACCTACTTCCGCCGGTGCAATAAGTTAGAACGGTTTTCTGTGCCTAAACGTTATCTAGTTCTCATATCGCGCATTTGTGCAGTTTTAGTTGGTGTAATAGCGTTAACTGCGTTCGCCAACGTCTGTGCTTATGTCTACTTGAAGCCTGCGTTGCCCGATGTGGGCAGCTTGCGGGAGGTCCAGCTGCAGGTGCCGCTGCGGGTGTACACGCGCGACGGCAAATTGATGGCCTCGATCGGCGAACAGCGCCGAATTCCCGTGCGCTACGACCAATTGCCGCCGAAATTGGTGCAGGCGTTCCTCGCCACCGAGGATGACCGCTTCTTCAGGCATCACGGCGTGGATTGGCAGGGAATTCTGCGGGCCGCGGTGGCCAATCTCAAAGCCGGCGGCATCCGCCAGGGCGCCAGCACCATCACCATGCAGGTGGCGCGCGATATGTTTCTCACGCCGCGGCGCGACATGAAACGCAAGATGAGCGAGATCTATATCTCCCTGCTGATGGAAGCTGAATTCACCAAGGAAGAGATTTTCTCGCTGTATGTGAACAAGATTTTCTTGGGTCAGCGGGCTTACGGCGTGGCCGCGGCTGCGGAAGTTTACTTCGGCAAGAGTCTGGATCAGCTCAGCATCGCCGAAATGGCCACATTGGCCGGCATACCGACGGCACCCTCGGTGGTGAATCCGGTCGCCAGCGCGGATGCCGCCAAGGTGCGCCGCGCCCACGTGCTCGGGCGCATGCTGGAACTCAATTACATCAGCCAGGCGGAGTACGAGCAGGCCAAGAACAGCCCGATGGAATCGCGGCTTCACGGCGCCTCCATCGAGGTGGACGCCCCTTACGTTGCGGAAATGGTGCGCAACGACATGCAGAACAAATATGGCGATGCCGCATATACGGCCGGCTATAAAGTCTTCACCACCATCGATTCTCGTCTCGAGGCCGCAGCGATTATTGCGCTGCGAACCGGGCTCATGGAATACGATCGCCGCCATGGCTTTCGCGGCGCCACCGCGAAAGTGGATCTGTCGAAAGCCACCACGCCGGCCCAGTTGGACGCCCAGCTCGAGGAATTTCCCGTCATCGGCGGCCTGAAGCCTGCGATTGTGGAGAAGGTCGAGGCGAAGAGCGCCAAGATCTACGTCAAGGATTTGGGATACGTCACCCTGCCGTGGGAGAAGCTCTCTTGGGCCCGTCGCGAATTGCCCGAGGAGAAGATGGATCGCTCGCCGACGCAGGCCTCGGAGATCTTTGCCCGCGGCGATGTGATTTACACGGTGGGCCGCACCGCCGAATCCCTGATGTTCGTCCAAATACCGGAAGCGCAAAGTGCCATCGTGTCGGTGGATCCCAAAGATGGCGCCATCGTCGCCTTGGTCGGCGGATTCGATTTCTTCCAGAGCAAGTTCAATCGGGTGACGCAGGCCAGGCGCCAGCCGGGCTCGGGTTTCAAGCCGTTTATTTATGCGGCCGCGTTCGACAAGGGGTACACGCCCGCCAGCGTGGTGCTGGATGCGCCGGTGATCATCGACGAAGAAGGCAACGAGAAATCGTGGCGCCCCCATGAGGACGACAGCATGTTCCACGGCCCGGTGCGCCTGCGCGATGCGCTGGTGCATTCGCGCAATCTGGTATCGGTGCGCTTGATGCGCGCCATCGGCGGCGACTACACCTGGAACTATGTCACGCGTTTCGGTTTCGACAAATCGCAGTTGCCGAACGATCTGACCCTCTCGCTGGGTACCGCGGAGCTGAGCCCCTTGCAGGTGGCTATCGCCTATTCGACTTTCGCCAACGGCGGCTTCAAGGTGAGCCCCTACTACATCGACCGCATCGAAGACGCGGGCGGCAAGGTGTTGCTGCAGGCCGATCCGGCGATCGCCTGCCCGCAATGCGGCCGCACCAGCGAGCCGCTTCAGGCCAAGGGCGATCGCCCCGCCAGCGGCCGTGCCGCGTTTCTGGACGACGCGCCGCACGACGGCAAGACCTTGATCCCGACGAAAAACCTGGCGCCGCAGATCATCAGGCCTCAAGTGGCCTATTTACTGGCGGATATGATGGCCGATGTGATCAAGCGCGGCACCGGCCAGCGCGCCCGTACCTTGGGCCGCGACGATGTGGCGGGCAAGACCGGCACCACCAGCGATTTTCACGACGCATGGTTCAACGGCTTCAACAACGATATCGTCACGACGGTTTGGACCGGCTTCGATTCGGATCGCTCATTGGGCGGCAATGACGACCAGGCCGCTCGTGTGGCGGTGCCCACCTGGACTTACTTCATGAAAGAAGCGCTGGCCGGTACCGCGCGCCACCCCGTACCCATGCCGGACGGCATCGTCAGCGTGCGCATCTCGCCCCTCACCGGGCTGCTCGCCAGCGCCGACAACCCCAACGGCATCATGGAAAAATTCATCGAAGGCAGCCTGCCCAAGTCCGAGTTGTACGAAGGCCCGAACACGAACCCCATGACGGACGGCGATAAACCGTTATTCTAGAGACATGCCAAAGAAGTTTTCGCAGCGTGCCGAAGATTTACGCCGCGCTCTCGCACAAGAGGCCGCGAGGATCATGGCCGAACACGGCATCGAAGACTTCCTGCAAGCCAAGCGCAAAGCGGCGGATCGGCTCGGCGTGAACGATGTTGCAGTGCTTCCCAAGAATGTCGAAATCGTGGACGCGCTGCGCGCCCATCAAAGGCTGTTCGGCCGCGACACCCACGACCATACATTGAAGGAACAGCGCCGCATCGCTCTCGATACGATGCGCATTCTGGCGGAATTCCAGCCGCGGCTGGTGGGCTCGGTGCTCACCGGCACGGCAACCAACTACAGCGACATCAACCTGCATTTATTCGCCGATGCTTCCGAAACAGTGGCCATTCGACTGCTGGACATGGGCGTTCCGCACGAATTCTACGAACGGCGCGTCAAGATGGACGCGGAGCGCAGCCGCAATTTTCCGGCACTGCGCTTCGAGGCCAACGGCCGCACCGTCGATGCCACGGTATTCCCCATCGACGGCATTCGTCAGTCGCCGTACTCGCCCGTGGACGGCCGGCCCATGAAGCGCGCCGATGCCCGCGAAGTATCGGAGCTGGTCGACGCCGGTTGACGGCTAATTCGGCGCTTTCTCCTGCCACACCGTCATCATGTCGGGGGATCCCTGAGCCCGCACGCCGTTGTCGGTCAAGATGTCATCCGTCGCAGCCATCATGGCCGGTCTCGAAAATACCAGCGCCTCGCCCCCCCTGCTGCCGAATTCGAACGTCGCGAATGGATCTTTCAAGTCGCGCAGCAGCGCCACCAAATGCTTGAGGCTTTTCACCGGCGTGCCGTTCACCGAATACACCACGGAACCCGTGGGGTTGGAATAGCCGTTGGCCAGTTTGTGCGGAAAGAACGGCGAGGAAACGATCACCAGTTCCTCGAGCTCCGGGCTCGGCGGGTCGAAGGCGCGCGTGACCAACGGACTCTTCACGAATGCCAGTCCGCGCAACAAATTCGCGTTGTTTTCGAACAGCGACAAAAACTGGCGCGTCGCCCTCGAAAAGACGATGGGACCGTAGACGAAATAAGATGGATAGTCGCCGCGTAAGTCGGGTGCCAGTGTCGGACGATCCGGGGACACCGGCAGCTCGATCTTGAGGGGTTTGCCGGCGCGCACCACGGTGAGCGGCAATTTGCCGTTTATCGTCACCCGCTGGATCATGTAGGCGAAGTTCACCCGCAAGTCCTTGTCGATCTTGACCATGCCTTGATTGTCGATGGGTGTATCGCCCACCCGCGTGATCACATCCCACTCCTTCAATGGGTAGGCGGCGTCGGTCTTATCGGGCCTGTGCACCACCATGCCCTCGACGCTTTTATCGAGTTTCAAAAAATCGCGCAGCGCCGGATTCTCGAGCGTCTGCAAGTCATCGTACATGCTGGGCTTGCCGTCATAGTGCCCATTGGCAATGGCCTTGAGGAATAATTCGACTTCTTCGTTGGGAATGATGTAGCCGATATTCTGCGCGTCACCGCCCACCAGCCGGCTGAAAGCGAGGCCGATCATCTTGTCGCCGGCGATGGCCGGACCGCCGCTGTTGCCCGCGTTGATGGCGGCGTCGATCTGGATGCGCAGGCCGGACACCGGATAGTTGTAAGGCACGAATTCGATGCGTGAGACGATTCCCTTGGTGATGGACAGGGAAGAGCCGCCCGTGGGAAAGCCGTAAGCCAGCACCGGATCCTTGATTTGCGGCAGCTTGTTGGCGCGCGCGACCGGCGGGTGCGTGTCGAAAAAGCTCGGATCATCGAGCTGCAGCACCGCCAAGTCGATGCCGGGCGCGATGGCGAGAATCGTGGCCGATACTTTATCGCCGGCTGCATTCGCTTGAACCTGTACCTGGCTGGCATAGAGCACAGCGTGTGCATTGGTCAGAATGCGCTTGCCTTCAATCACCACTCCCGACGCGGTGGCTTCAGAGGGCGCCTGTTTGGTCCACGGCTTGTAAGGATCGGGATAGCGCATGGTGGAAAAAATCTTGACCACCGAATTTTCGAGCGCCGCGGACGGCACGTCTGCGGAGCGCGTCTGGGCGGCCTGCGACGCGCCGGTCAGGAACAGCCCCAATCCCAAGAATGCGATTGCTGCCAAATTTGCCATGTG
>Ga0210387_10001845_pt1 | contig 16090 bp, 15 predicted proteins | sample IncBWC7OmetaG_FD_160108 | JGI IMG/M metagenome (GOLD analysis project Ga0210387, IMG submission 160108) | Forest soil microbial communities from Barre Woods Harvard Forest LTER site, Petersham, Massachusetts, United States - Inc-BW-C-7-O ...
AGGAGAAAGAGCGGCCCAGCCTGGAAGACCACATCCACCCCAACCCCGTGTTGACTGTTAGCGGCACAACGTCTGGCATCATTGAGCCGGGCGCCACCATCGTTGACGGTGCTACGGGCAAGACTCTGGGGACCGTCGTGGGTGCGAAACCCGAAGAGCCCGACCCGACGAAGTTGTTTGGTAAGTTCCCAGTTCCCACGGGAGCTACCAACGCCCCGACCAATGTCGTGCCGCTTTTTTCCCAGCCGGTCCTGAACCTTCCGGGTGCGACGGGTCCGGCTGTTTTGGGTGTGCCCGCTGTAACGAACATGGCACCGGCCCAAACTACGTTACCTGCGGGTATTGCGGCGCCAGTGCTGGGGGTGACCAACGCGGCCCCTTCTTCCTCCATTCCTGCCCAGAATGCGGTGGGTGCCAACACTGTTGTATCTGCCGTAGTGGACAGCCAGGGTCTCCCATGGGACGCACGCATCCACAGCAGCAGCAAGAAGACCAAGGGAGACGGCACATGGAAGCTGGCGCGCGGCTTACCAGAGGGGCTGGCCCAACAGGTAACGGCGGAACTCTTGGCCGCCAAGTTAACGAATCATGTGACCGCAACGGGCGCCCCTGTGCCCCAGGGCTCAATGACGATCCCAACCAATGCCTTGCCTGTTTTCAATTCTTCTGTGCCGCCTGTCGCGGGGATTGTATCGCCCGGTGCGGGGGATGCGGTGAATGCTCCGCAAGTCCCGGCCACCGGGGTGGTGGGTATTGCGTCTAATCCAACGGTGCCGCTTCCCCCGGCCAGTAGAGTGCCGGTGTACCCTGGGGTTAGCGTGCTGCCTGCGACCACCGCAATGCCCGGTAATCTGCCCAACACCGGGGGCGTACCGGTAGCCCCTGAAAGCCCGGTCAAACGCTTTGGCGTTATGATGTCCAAGATTTCAGCGGCTTTGGGCGAAAGACGCATCACACAGCAACAGGTATTGGACGCCCACAGGGCGCCCGGCATTCAACTGGACCAGCTCCAACAGGCCGTGTTGCATCCTGACAAGATCCCGCTGATTGAAGCAGCCCTGGGACTTGCGTGATTCGTCCGACCCCAGAAAAGCGGGTATTTAAGTTCCCAGGTGGTGCCGTGTTAACATGCGGCACTGACTGGTTCCTAAACATGCCAGACGGCGGTTTTGTTTGGGGGTATCATGTCCGTGGTGGGCTAGGGCCGTCAGAAGTTGAGTTCATTACATTGGAAGGTGACACACTTGAGCAACAGAGACAAAAATAGCCGACGTGACGCGGAAATTGCCGCGCTTCACGCTATCGTGGTAAAGACCAACCAAAGCCCCACGGCCGTCCTGACCGGTGTTCCCTGGTGGGTCTTCACGTCTCACACCGTAAGCGGGGAAGTTATCTTCACTTACAAACAGTCTGTCAACAGCCCCGGTGGCGGCTGGGAATTCATCTCACCCATACAGGTTGATGGGTTCCTTTACCGTCTGCTGGATGATGGGGGCCACGAAGTCCGTGCGGGAAAGTTGATTGAATGCCCGCAACATGGCTATGTGCGCCATGCAGATTGCGTGAGCTGCCCGGATGATTCACCATGAGCCAGCATGCCCTGATTGTCCAGCCCAGCGGGCTACATCTGACAATGGAGTGTGCAGCATCCCTGTTGCTCCAGCTCATGGGACTCCCCCGCGAGCCGTCAGAAGATGAACTGAAGGGCCAAGCCGCTCACTGGCATGCACTGCAATGGGCGCAGGGAAACCACATGCAGGTTGGAGCAGTCTTCAAGGCTGCGGGTAAAGAGTGGACCACTGACACTGACATGGTGGCCGGCTCGAAACTCTACGTCTTGGAAGCCGTCCCCCACAGTACGGCCCGGTATGAAGAGCCGGTGGCGTGCGCTGATATCCACCCCGAATCGTGGGGGACACCTGATTACTGGCGATGGATGCCGGAAATAAACCTGCTGAAGGTGGTTGACTATAAGTTCGGCCACAGGTACGTTGACGCCTTCGAAAATTGGCAGTTGATAGCGTATGCTCTGGGTGTGGTTCGTTTCCTCAACATTCCTATGACGGCCCAAGTCAAGCTGGTGATTGTCCAGCCGCGTTGCTACTTCAGCAACGAAGGCTTCGGGTTTGAATGGGTCACCACAGTAGCTGAGTTGTTCAAATACGCCATGCGGGTCCAGTCCCAGGTACAGATTGCCCTGAGCCCCAACGCGCCCGCCAGGACTGGCAAACATTGCCTGGACTGCAAGGCCACGCACATTTGCAAGACCCTCCAACAAAACGCCATGCACTTGTCCCAGTATGCCGGCATCGGTGAGGCTATCAACTTGGATGTTGACGCCCTGGGGGTGGAAGCTCGCATTGTGTACGAAGCCCATGAAATCCTTGAAGCCCGACTGGAAGGGCTTAAGGCACAGATAAAACACCTTACGGAACGCGGAAAGAATGTGCCATACTGGGTAATGGCTGATGGGCGTTCACTGTTGAAATACAACGAAGGTGTGACAGTTGAGGACATCCGGCTGTTGGGCCAGTCGGTTGGTGTTGATACCATTCACCCGCCCAAGCCGATTACGCCAACCCAGGCTATTGACGCGGGTGTTGACCCCACGGTCATGGCGTTGTACGCCACACGACTCCCACCTGGGAAGACTCTGAAACCTGAATCAACCACACTCGCACGTAAAGTGTTTGGAGCAAAGCAAGTATGAGCACACCACAGACCGCAATCACCAACGTTCTGTACCCGCCCGGCCGGTATGTCGGCGGGGATATCTACGAAATCAAGCAGAAGACGGACCAGCAGAAACAGCCCCGCTTCTATGCGCCCGGCCACAAAAAGGCCGGTGAGCCCATGCTGGAATGTTACTTCGGGCTGGCCATTCCGAAGGCACCGAACCAGACCGACGCGGCCCTGGCTGCCATGGGACTGCCCGGTTTCAAACAGGGCTGGGCCATCAAACCCACGGGCTGGGACCAACAGTATCCTGGCGTCCCGTACTGGGGCGAAGTCATTTGGCAGGAAGCCCACAAGAGCTTCCCCAAGCTCATCAATCCCACGACTCAGCGTATTGAGCTGCCAACGTTCGCGTGGAAGATCGAAGATGGTGACGACACCACACCGAAGGGTGAGAGCCAGATTCCCAACTGCAAGCGGGAAGGTCACCCCGGCTGTTGGATTGTGTCCCTGAAGTCGGGGGGCGTGCCGAAGATCTACGACCAAGACGGCAAGCCGCTGTTGGGCGAAGGCATCATCAAGCGTGGGTGGTGGATCGAAGTCTACGGGTCTACCCAGGGCAACGGGCAGTTGCAAAAGCCCGGTGTCTACCTCAACCATTCGATGGTCAGCTATCGCGCGCCCGACAAGGAAATTGTGTTTGGCCCGGACCCGACCAAGGTTGGCTTTGGAAAGTTCGCGTTGCCCGCCGGTGTATCGGCCCAGCCCCTGGGTGCCGCGACAAATTTTCCATCGACTGGGGTCGGGTTGCCCAGCTCGGCGCCCGGTGGAAACCCGCTTCCGGGTGGCCTGTCTGCGGGGGGTGTGGTCAATCCGGGTGCACTGGGCAACATGGCTGCGGGTGTCCCTGCTGGGCTTCCGGGTGGTCTGCCCCAAGGGGCTTTGCCAGGGCAGCTTGGAGTCCCAGGGGCGGCTCTTGCTCAGGCCCCGACCAATGTGCCTGTCGGGTTGCCGGGTGCTTTACCTGCACAGACATCCCCTTCTAGCCCGATCCAGACGGCTGTGCAGCCTCATCCGGGCTTCCTGCAACCCCAGGTTGGTCTGGCGCCCGCTGGCGCTCCCATCGCGCCCGTTGTGCCAGCTCAGCCGGTCCTGGCGCCAGGGCTGGCGGCTCAGGGCGTTACCTGGGCAGTCATGGTACAAAACGGCTGGACCGTTGAAGCCGCGCGTGCCGCTGGGCATGTGGTAGGCTGATAGAACCCGAAGCCCGCGCGCTGAAAAATTCGCCTTAACTCGCTGATAGTGGCGGAGCAGCATAGGCGCGCGGGTGACGGATGAGGTGTACCTTGACAGACGAATGGTATTGCACAGGCCAGCCGCGCCCCCAGGGCAATGTTGATGGAGCTTGGCCCACGCTTCCACGCGGCGCCATCTGGGACCCTCACTACGATGGGGATATTACACAACGGGAATCATGGGCGCCCCAGCCTGTCCAACGACAGTTGGACTATTCCCACGCGCTCACAGCCCTGAAGGACCAGCATGACTGGACCAAGGTGCCCGGATATCTCAAGGGCCAACGCTTCAAGGCTGGTGTGGGATATGCCACCGTCCTACCTGACTTTGACTTTGAGACCTACAGTGAAGCCGGCCTGGACTTTGATCCTGATGAATTGAAGTGGGTTGCCCTGCCTGGGCTGTCAGCTCAGAAGAAGGGCCTGAAGGGTGTAGGGGCTCGCAACTACATTGAACACTACAGCTTCCGCGTGCTGTCCCTGGCCTGGGACTTAAAGGACGGCAAGGGGAAACGGTGGTGGCGTCCGCCCGAGTTGGAAGACTTGTTCCCTGCAACACGCTCACCACACTACACGCCCCTGGATGAGCTGTTTGAATACGTCCAGAAGTTCCGCCCCGGTCAGCCCCTGGAGTGTTTGGATGGGCTCATTGAAGCCTGGAACAGCGGGTTTGAATGGCAGGTTTGGACATTCGACGGTGAAGCCCGCCACGGTTGGCCCAAGCTCCATCTCGCTCAAATGCGTTGCGCCATGGCGAAATCCAAGGCGAGTGGCCACCCTCCGGGGTTGGATGGCTCAGCCGAAGTGGTAGGGTCCCCCATCGCAAAGGACCCCAAGGGTAAAGCGCTCATCCGCAAGTTGACGATGCCGAAGAATCCAACCAAGAAAGACCCGGCATTGCGTTGGACTCCGCAGACCGCGCCTCAGGACTTTGCGGACTTCTACGGCTACAATATGACTGACATAGGCGCCGAGTCGGAAACATCCATACGGCTGCCTGACTTATCCCCCTTTGAGACCCGTGTCTGGATGATGGACCAACGCGTAAACATGCGGGGTGTGGGGGTTGACCGTCAGGCGATGCATAACTGTATTGCCATCGTTGAACAGGCCCGGAAGCGCGAATGGGCGCGGCTCAGCAACATCACCAATGGCCAAGTGACCAAACACACCGAGGTAGCCGAGACATTGCGCTGGATGGGCTCCCGTGGGGTTCACTTCTACAATCTGGACGAAGAGACCCTAGAGGAAGCCCTGGAACGCACTGACCTACCTGCCGATGTCATGGAAGTGTTACGCATCCGTGACCGCATGGCGTTTGGTTCGGTCAACAAACTGTATGCGCTGCGGGCGATGATAACGGCTGCTGACCGACTCATTGACCAGTACAGTTATGCTGGCGCCCACACTATGTTGTGGAACTCCATGGGCGTCCAGATAGCCAACCTATACAGCGGTAAATTCAAGAAGCCCTACCAAGCGGCTGAAGCACTTCAGGCGATAGCCAGCGGGTCCCTGGAACACGTCGAATACTATTATGGCCCCCACGGTCCCTGGGTTGTTACGGGTGGCAAGCCCATGGATGCCCTGGAAGTGGTGGCGTCCTGTTTGCGTTCACTGTTCCGTGCTGCCCCCGGCCATCGATTCATCAGCGCAGACTTCACGTCTATCCAAGCTGTTGTCACGAGTTGCTTGGCACGTGAATGGTGGCGCATCAATGTCTTCCAGACCCACGGCAAAATTTACGAAGCCATGGCGTCCATAATGACGAGTAAGCCGCTTCAGTTTTATCTGGACTACAAAACTACCAACAAAGTCCACCATCCTGACCGCCAAGACTGGGGCAAACTCCCCACGTTGTCGGGAGACTTCGGCGCTTGGATAGCCGGCTGGAAGCGCTTTGGCGCCCAGAAGGTGCTGGGCTCAGACGACAACATAAAGGCGGCCATCCTGAAGAATAGGGCGGCCCAGCCGAACATCGTTGAATTCTGGGGCGGCCAGACTCGCAACAAATTCAACAAGGCCCCTGACGGAAGCTACGCAGCTGAATATCAGGAGTTTTATGGGTTGGAGGGTGCAGCCATCAAAGCCGTGTTGGACCCTGGTACATGCTACGCCTACAACGGGGTAAAGTATCAGGTGTACGATGACGTGTTGTACTGCGCCGGTCCCAGCGGGGGCATCATGGCGTACCACACCCCCAGGCTGAAGCGCTCCACCCGTGATTTCGCCCGACCCTGGGAACTGGAGCTGACATACTGGGGCTGGAACACCAATGCCAACAAGGGGCGCCAGAACACCTGGGAAGAAATGAAGCTGTATGGGGGCGTTCTGACACAGAACGTTGTGGCCCGCGAGTCTCGCGAGTTTCAAGCTCATGTATTGTTGGCCCTGGATGAGCCGGGAGACTACCCCATAGCCATGCACACCCATGATGAGCAGGTAGCGGAAGTCCCCTACGGCCAGGGCTCCGTAGCAGGGTACATGGAACGAGCCAGGGGCGCCGTCAACGCCCTAGACTGGGCTGTGTTGCCCAACGGTGACCGATGGCCAATCAAGATACCCGACGCCTGGGAGTGTGAGTTTTATGGAAAGTGGGAAGACTAGACCCAGGATCAAACCGCGATACCGTTTCAGTTATGACCATAATTGTTGGATAGCTGTACGGTGGCAGCGGGCTAAACCACTAATTCTGAAAGTGTGAGTTTTATGACTGAGCCCTACTCGACACATCGATGCACGGAATGTTCCCTGGTCCGGTGTTCTGGGCCTAACCAGATATGCTGGGAATGCCTTGAACACATGCGGGAAGGCAATGACGGGTGTGTTTACTGTAAAGCCGTGAAAAAGATAGGGTTTCCTAGTTGCATGCTCCATATGCCCAAACCATAACATGGCCAAACGCGCAAAACCTGAAGAAGAGCCCCAGGAACCCTGTTACAAGCTCATGTGCACCAGCGTGAGCCCGGACGGCCTGAAGTGTGGGGATACGTGGCCCAAGTGTGTTAACATAATGCAATGCGTTGAGCACGGCTGTTACTGGCGGCGCTGGCATGGCATCCCACCCGATAAGATGAAAGTGTGACGCGGGTCTAGACTTCGTTGTAGGTGAGCGCTACAGTACGCCCACACGAACCACGGAGACTACTGACATGATTCGCGCCGACATTACCGTAGCCGCCCTTGAAATCGTCCGCCCTGAGCTTAGCGCAGCCTGGGGGCCGGCTGAGCCACTGGCGCCCATCGTCATCCTGCAGACCAGCCCGAAGTGGAGCGCCCTGTGATGAAAGACACGAGACCAGCCGGTTATCCCGGTACGCTATCAGATTGGCAACGACAGTGCGCCAAACAGGAAACCGCTGACCGAACTGTGTTGGAAGCATTGCAGTCGCGGAAGTTTGAGGCGGAAAGCGTTGAGCCTGCCGAATGGACCGAGATACAGCAGATTGGGGGCGTGTGATGCCGCGCGAGTCAAAGATTCATTTTGCTGAAGATCACGGGAGCATCTACCGTTCCCGGTGTGGAACGGATGGACGGTTGAACCACAACGCCAGCACTGTAACGTGCCGGATATGTTGGTGGCATATCCTGGCCGACGTAGCGCCCTGGGCTCGCGGGTTTCTGGATGAGCTGCGGAAAACAGGGTTGGATAAGGCCCTACTGACCGGTGTTGTCAGTCCAGCTGGTTACATTGGGGAGCTTGCCAGGGGCGGCCAGCTTGATACCGTCCGCGTCCCAAGAACTTCCGCCGAACCAGTGAACGGCAAGGAAAAAGGTCTGGGCAACGGGTTTGCTCGCGCCTTCAACCAACAGCCCAGTTCTGAGAAAGCTATCCGCGAACTGTTTTCCTCGCTGGCGGCCAGCGTTGCTGCCATAGAGCCAGTCATGGACAACAGCGGGGCGCCGGCTGATGCCGTTAGGGTCCAAGAAGGGGATGTTGCGGAACAGCCGGGGGATACTGGCGAGATCAGTGACGAAGCCTTCTGGAACTACTAGGCGCCCGTAGATCGAGTCACACCAAATCAACGGAGCCCCCAGCCGCCATAAGTCTGGCTGGGGGTCCGCAATCAGCTCTAGGACACTGGCGAACATTACTTGATGACCACGGTAATGGTCACGTTCGTGGGTACCCCTGGGACGGCTGCGGGTGGCTCCACAAGGTATGTGCCGGGCACAGACAAGGCACCACAACCCGAGCTGTTGCACGCTGTCACGTACACAAACAGGTTGGTGCCCACGGTCTCGGTCAGAGTGGCCGACACGGTGGCCGCAACAGTTCCATCCGACACCCCCACGGTGGCGGTAGGTGTCGTGGGGACAGCGGTCAGCGTTGTGGTGCTGACATAGACGTTGTACCCCGTGATAGCGTTGGTACTGCCCGCCAACGCGTTACCGTTCTGGGCATCGGTGGGGGGAGCAGTCCAACTGATGGTCATGGCGTCGCTGACCGTGGACGCCTGGGCCACCGCTACACTGGCGATAAGGGCCGCCAGTAGGCCCGTGAAGAAGCGTCGCATGTCATCCGCCTGTCGCGATAATCACGTAGTTGATGACGAAAGCGGCAGACGCCTGGGCCTGAGCCAACGTGGCATTTGAACCAACTTTGGCCTGTACCGCTGCGCTCAGCGCCGCCAGAAGGATGTCGGCCGCCGCTTGGTCAACTGCAGGTAACTTCAACGCCGTCACATCAGCGTTGACCACCGCTGTGACGGCCGCCAAAGTGGCCGCCCCGCTTTGATCCGCCGCTAAAGCCTGACGGGCAATCGAGTTGATCTGAGCTGCGCTAATGCCTTTGGCTTCAGCGGTAGCAACGGCTACGTCCACGCTGGCTTGGATCACAGTTGCCCCCGTGGGAGACTGCTCAAAAGCTGCCACCTGGGCGCAACCATGGAGCCCCAGGAACGGGCATAGCATCAGGGCCGCCACAACGAGCTTGGCCGGGGTGCTCGCCAGGGCCTGGGTCGCAGCGGCAACAGCAGCCTGCGCCGCGTTCGTGAGCGCTCCAGCTTGGTACCCGTGATGGGCCGCACCAATTGCGATGCCTGCGATACTGATAGCCAATCGGACGATGACGGGAATACCTGTCGGCCAGATGACGGCGGCAATTGCCGTGCCGTTCGCGATATAGCCAACGAGATGTGAAAGGTACGTGGTGAATAGGGCCTTGAAAGCGTTCATAGTGCGGTATCTCCAGATAGTATTAGTTGGCGCAGCGGGGCGTACCGTGACGCATCCAGCCGCGCATCCGCAACTTTACATTGGGCCGCGCAATTGGTCCAGTCGCGAGCCGCCGCATACGCAATCATCTTGGGAAACCCGTGAAGCTCTCCAGTGACGCCGGCATTGTAGGCGATGTCCAGAAACACGGACTGGCGCGTGGGTTCCGAACCCAGGCTGGCGTACCACCCTTGTTTGCTCAGCTCCGTGTCTACCTGGGTGACCAGATACCGGGCCATGACTTCAAACAAACCTTCTGACCCGCACGCCATCAAGTTAAACCCCCAACCCCACGACAGGAAGCCCTTGGGGGCCACAACAGGGAGCCCGGTGGCGTCATCGTAGGGCTTGGGTTTGTCTCCTTCTTCCCGCACTATCCGGGGCCGGCTCAAGAATAACTCAACGGCTTTGGCACTCACTTAATGTGCTCCCACAGTTGGGCAATCAAGGCGACCACGCCGCTGGAGCCGCCCAGACCAACGATAATCTTCAGCACAGCCTGGGCGCCCTTGCGCTGTTGGTGTATCTCCAACAACTGAGAGAGCTTGGAATTTTGACTTTTCTGGTCTGAGCGAATGTCAACAACATTCTCTTTGACCGCTGCCACCTGGGCTTCCAGCCGGGCCACTTTTACTTCCAAGGTTTCCATGATTATAAGATCCGCAAGACTTCCAAATAACTAGCGCTGATAGAAAGGTTTGACGCGTTCGAGGTTTGCTGTGCCCAGGAGAATCCAAGAGTACCCGACGCACTCACAACTAGGACACCTTCTACGGTCAAGGCACCCCCGTTAACCGTTAGATTAGTCCCGGTTATAGACTGCGTGGACGCTGTTGGGCTGGCGGCAAGTCCATTCTGTACGACTGCTGATAGGGAGGGGCTTCCACCACCAACGTCGAAATAACCCGAATAAAATGAACCGCCGTTGGTACCGCTAAAGTTCATGTTCCACGACATTCCCATGGTCGTGTTAGGCTGAGTAATTGTCACATACAGGCGGAATTTATATGTGCCCGCCGGCATATTCGTGACAATCAGATCAGGATCATTCGACGTTGTAGTAGTGCTGTTCCTGCTAGTCGTATTGGCCTTGTAAGCTACCAACGTTTGACCTGCGTTGATGCCGGATGCGCTTACCCCACCTGAGCTAGCCGCAATAATCGACGCTGGCACTGAAACCCCATTCACATAAAGCGCTGTTGCATTGACCGTTCCCAGCCCCTTATCGCCACCGGTAGGAGAACCTACCTCTACACCACCGTCCCCGATGACACGAAGGAAATCCGTGCCAAATGATGTGTTTGCTATTTCCAACGCAACATCAGATGCATTTGTGCCAGCCGTTATGAGCACGCCATCCGATGTACCTGTTCCTGATGCACCTTGAAATTGCGCTACACGTTGGTTCGCTATCCCTGTGGCCAATAGAGATATACCGCTGGTAGGGGCAGCTATAGTCAAGCCTCCCGTGGAACTGCTGTATGTGATGTTGGATGCGCCCCCGAACGCTCCGCTATTGTTGTATTGAATCTGGGTGTTGGAACCACCTGGGGTTCCTGATGTGGAGATTGTCTGGCACCCAAAAGCATGCGTGGAAGTTGAATACGACAACGCCTGTGTAGAACTGCCGCAATTGTTGACGCTGACCGCTGCGGGGTCCGCACTAGTTCCTTGCCCCTGTAACAGCGTGTCCGCAGCCATGGCCGCAACAGCGCTTACGTTACTGGTGCCTTCCCCAAGTAACACTCCGTGAGCAGTAAGCGTACCAACACCGGTTCCCCCTTGAGCAACCGTTACATCCGCGTTGGTTGTTAGAACCGTTGCTGAGACATTGGGGAAGGTGAATGTCCGCAAAGAAGTTGCCGGACCCGATACGGCGAAGAATCCATTTCCAGTACCACCGTTGGCACCCGCCAAAATACTGGTGCTAAGCACACCACCCGCAGACGTAGACCCCAAGTTGATCGTGGGAAGGTCCGCAGATACCAAAGCACGAAACGCTGGCTGTGTGGCGCTTCCCGTAGAAGGTCCGGCAAATACCGTATTGGCCGACTGAGTGACAAGCGTTTGGGTGATGGTGCCCGAATTTGTAACAGGCGTACTTCCTATGGTGTATATCGGAGTAGTTGAGTTATCGGAAAACCCAACACTTGTTACCGTTCCAGTACCCACGCTGATGGTCTGGCATCCAAACGTGTGAGTACTGGTAGAGTAAGACAACGCCTGTGTAGAACTGCCGCAATTGTTGACGCTCACGGCTATGGGGTCTGAGCTGGTGCCTTGCCCTTGCAGCAAAGTATCCGCGGCCATGGCCGCAACAGCGCTTACGTTACTGGTGCCTTCCCCAAGTAGCACCCCATGAGTAGTGAGGGTACTAACACCTGTGCCCCCGAGAGGCACTGTTACCGTTCCAACAACGCAAGCGGCATTGTTTACGAAACACGATTGCATGTTAACGGAACCAAGTCCCTTATCCCCACCCGTGGGGGCGCCAACCTCAACACCACCATCACCCAATACATTGAGGTAATTGGTGCCTGCAGCACTTTGAGCTAAAAAGCTCCTGTCAGACGCATTGGTGCCCGCAGTTACTAAAAGCCCGAATGATACTCCTGAAGAATTCGGGGCGGTTATCTGCACAGCATTTTGACTTGCGATTCCCGTAACGGCTAATGCATTGCCGCTAATAGGGGCTGCTATAGTCAAATCCCCCGTAGAATTGCTGAAAGTAATGTTGGACGCACCACCAAACGCACCACTGTTGTTGTACTGAATTTGAGTATTAGACCCAGCGGGTGCAGACACAACTGCAGCGCAAACACCACTGAAGAGCAATGCCGCTCCACCACTGCACCCGCTTTGACCGGTATACGTCGCCGCAACCTGTGCCGCTGTGGCCGCCGTGTTTATATAGGTGTTTCCCGTGGCATTGAATTGAATACCAACAGCCGGTTCGTACCACGGAAACTTGGTTTGTCCAATATCCACGGATGCGGTTAGCAACGCGGCCAACGTAAAGACTAACTTCTTCATATAATGATCCATCCACCAGCGCCAGAGTTAATGGCTTGAACAAACTGAAGAGTAACACTGTCATTTTGTAACAGGGTGAGGCTGCCACCGGAGCCACGAACTTGATTGCCGGCCGCACCCACGAGTAGGCCAACCTGGATTGTGCCGGTCCCCAGGTTGCTTATGACGATCTTCTGGCCGTCACGCTGGCCTACGAAACCATTGAGAATTACGGCGCCCGTGGCCGTAATGTCCATGATGAAGTCCGATGGGCCAGACAGCGTATTGTTGGCGTACGTGCCCGCCGATAGAGAGCTGGGGGCGTATAGGGCAGTCGATGACACCCAATTGGCCGGCGTTACCGCTGGGTCCGTGGTGTTAGCCGCAATGGCGCTGGTCCAACGCTGCAACAGGTTGGTGGTATCCTGAACCACGGCGCCCTTTGCATAACCGCCAATTGCCGTGGCATACGTCCCGTCAAACACGTTGTAAATCTGCCCCGCGTCCACGGCGACAATCGTAGTGCTCAACAGGTACAGAATGCCATTGGTGTCCGGCCCGCTCATGGGGCTACCGCCAGACGCCAGGGGGGTCATATTGGCGGTAGTATACCCATCGTTAAGCGATGCACGTCCTGGTTGCCCCAGCGGGATCTGTGACGCCACCGGAAACGGTACTGTCTTACCACCTGGGGTATTCCCCACGGGGGCGTTGATAGCAAACGCTTCGACCATCTTTGTTGGTGCTGGCACGCCCATATTACTTTCCTATCGCAATCCACATGCAAGTTATGCCGGACGAACCGCCATTGATCGTAAAGCCCCCAGTACTTGGCGCTCCCGCAGAATTCACCTGATTGGTGGTAGCCACTCCAAACGGCGCCGCGATATAACCAATCGTGGGGAACGGGTTTGAAAATACAACGTTGAAACTACTGCCGCTGAAGAATCCTGTCTGACCAAACTTTACGATTATCCCATTCGGCAGTGTGAACGAGCTTTGTGTTCCTGCACCATTACTACCTGCAAGGGCCGTTGTGCCAGCTGCAAAAGCTGTGCTCGCTACCTGAGTGGTAGCCGTGCCAACCGAAGCGGTTGGTGTAGTAGGCGTCCCGGTGAGCGCTGCATTAGACAAGATGTTGGCTGCGTACTGTATGACTGCAGCCAGAGGCACCTGACCCGCTGTGACAGCACCACCTAGATTCTGAAGCAGTAGCTGTGATTCGAAGTTGGCCAATGTGTTCTTGCGTATGTAGTCATCCCCAAAATCTGTGTAGACGTTCGCAATACTCAGATTGTCCGCGTTAATATCCGAATTGAAATAGGTGGCCAGCACATACCCGTTATTGGTGCGCTCCACCAGGGTGAGCGGTGTGGCGGCTTGGGCAATCGGAACGCCCAGCGGCGCTACCGTGGGGTACATGTTTGTGCCGTCGCTGTATACACCCAGAGGGTTGGCCCAACCACCTTGGGGAACTGATACGCTCGCACCCCCAGTTGAAGAGCGCGCCGTCGTGGTAAAGCTACCCGATGTATTGTTGATGATGAGCCAGTCTTTCAAAACACTGGATGGGAAGTTCACCACCAGATTACCAGTCAACGTTCCATTTAGAACAATGAACTTTCTAGTGGCTTGGATGTTGGTAAGAGTCAGCGGGGTAATGCCGCCCGTCAACGAGTTGTGGGTATCGAAGCCGTACGCAAACAACGATACCCAGCCAGTAGTACCGCTACTATCAGGGTCCGTGGAATTGTTGGTTACTGTGTTGAACCACACCACATCCGGGTCACTGACTGATCCCAGGAGCGCCCCCACGCCATACCCGCCAATCGCGGTGGCCACGGCGGACTGGAAAGGAAACAGGGCACCCGCCTGGATGTAGTAATCATGGGAGCTGAGCGCAAACTCCAGACCGTTGAAGTCTTGCCCGAATGGGGGCACGCCACCGGCGACAACCGGTTGCATGGTGTCGGATGGCCAACCCTGGTCCCATGAAGCTACCCCAGGGGTGCTGGTCGTGTTCGGGATGGTATTCCGCAGCGAAGGATTGTTGTTCGCGAATGGCTGCGGGATGACTGGTGGTACTGCTGGGGCGCCCATAAAACTCCACTACGGCAGGGGCGGCGCGTATAGCGTGCCCTGGCTCAACGGTTCCGCCGGTGGGGCTTCTATGAAGCCGATAATACCCTGCGGCACCACTATGACGTTGTACAAGACCCCGGCCGGATGAGGCATTACGCCCGTCTGGGTCAATATCGCGTATTCTACCTGGGTTATGGCAAATTCAAAAACGAAGCTCATGGTCATGCCGCCCACGGCGGTATTGGACTTTCCCCCATCGATCACATAGCAACGCCCACGCTCTGGGAATAAGTTTTGCAACAACTGGTTCAGCGAGGGGGTCTTGGTGCTGGTGATGTTCGCCAGGGCCTTGGCCAAGATGAGCACTCGAAAGCTGGGGTCCTGCAGGATGAAGGCCGTTGTGGCGTTGTGACCAGTGTAGAAAGTCCCTTGATTGAACGGCGCCCAGTCTGGTGGGCTGTCTGCATTCGCAAAGCCGAAGGTCTGGGTTGCATTGCTCAGCTCCAGCAGCCGGCCATTGGGTAGGCCCACGATCTTGCCCCAGTTATCTAGACCTTTGCCCACTGCTGTGGATACGTCCCACATGTTGGCCAGGAATGCGTCAATGTCCGCGCGCGGGTCTAAGCAATCGTTCATGCTTTCAATCAGCGCCGTCAGTGACGGGCTGTTGGCATACTGACTGATTATGGTTTGCTCAACGTCAAGCATGATTACACCAGCGACACGGACACGTCTGACGGTTGCAGCGTGGGGAACTGATCAATGCCAACGGTTATATTGTTGAGCGTAGGTGAGCCCGGTTTGATGTTTAGTAAGATAGATATGCAGTTAACTGTTGGGCCGATGCCGGCAACGGCAACATAGAATTTGCCGGCTAGCACTGTGGAATTTATTCGGGCTCGCGCGCTACCATCCGCGCCTGTGAAACTTGCTACGATAGCATTCTGTACCAGCGTGACGATGTTGGCCGGCAAATTTGCACTGTTCTGAATCTGCACCGCAAAAGCAAACGCGGTATTGGTTGGGATGTTGTACGTATACGTGTATGATGGCGGGTTACTGGTGTAAACCGGGTTAGGGTCTTGAATGGTAACAGTCGTATTACCATTCATGTTACAGCCAGGGTCCTTCTTGCTGAACATGGCCATGGCGATGTCAGACGGAGCACCGCCCACAGCGGCTACGTAGATTGAATGGGCAACCACCGGGTAATTGGTCGCGCCGATATCCACAGTAGCGTTGGTAAAATTCTCCACCACGAATGAGTCAATTACATTCGCCACATCCGCCACAGCCGCACCGATAGCTGGTGGTGAGCCCTGGCCATTCAGAGCAACCGATTGTTGGCGCCGATATTCGAAGGCGGCCCGTGATTCAACATTAGCTCCCACAGCACCAGCCAGCGGGTTGTTGATTGCGTCCCAGCCCGCAATGCCAGTGACGATGATAGTCACCACGTTGGCGGGTATGGCTGTCGGTCCCAACGCGGTACAAGCGAACGGAAGAGTGACAGACCCACCAATAGGTATGACGCCTGTTTGTTGGCATACCCAAAAATTACCGCTAGTATCCTGCGCCTGGGCACCCGCGTTGATTGTTGTGTTGAATGCGCCCGTGCATAAGCATTGCACTGTACTGGGCGTACCGGGCTCACGCTCCATGAAATAGATACGGCCAATGGCATCTTGGAATTCATCAGCCGCCGTGTCGGGGTCCATCTGACTGGCGAGATAAACCAGGGCTGCGTTTTTGTCCGCGATTATGGCCGTGTCAGATGTGGCAAGCTGACCCTGGGGAGTATTCAACGC
>Ga0210387_10001846_pt1 | contig 16087 bp, 14 predicted proteins | sample IncBWC7OmetaG_FD_160108 | JGI IMG/M metagenome (GOLD analysis project Ga0210387, IMG submission 160108) | Forest soil microbial communities from Barre Woods Harvard Forest LTER site, Petersham, Massachusetts, United States - Inc-BW-C-7-O ...
TGCCACAGAGGATCCTGCGGGATGACCTCGTCGCGCTTTGTCTCCAGATCCAGGCGTTGCTCAACGGGGATGTGCATCGGGAGAAAATCCGGGCCCGACTGGCAACGCTCCCAGTCGAAGCGCTCCGTCAGCTTCGAATGGCTGGCTGCTCCGAGGAAGAAAAAGCCAGGGTTGCCGCGTTGGTGCGAGCGCTCGAAACGCTGGTCATTCGAATCAGCCAGTTAGTTCCGCACCGCCAGCTTTTACAGGACATCGCCGAACCGAGACTGCGGCTGCAGTTCGAATGCTTAGAAGTGGAGTTTAAGCAGGTGCTGGACGCTTTTCGTGAGTGCCTTGACCAAGGCGACTGCCGACGCCCGCTGCCGACGCTCCAAGGGGCCTTGGCCGGCCTGGATCGGGCCGTCCAAGACGTTCGCAACCGACGCCCGTTTGGGGGCGAACCCCCCGAGGCGCCATCACGGCTGCTGGATCTGGTCGATCGATACCGTGCCACCGCCGAGGCAATGGAGGGGTGCCGCCGCTTGCTGGGCACCCTGCAGCTCCAACGCTACTGGGGAGATTACGCCTTGTAGCAGAAAGCGGCTTGCTCTTGTCACGATCCGCTTCGGACGAAATCTGCCGCAAGATTTCGCAAAATTCTCTCCGGCAGGCGTCACGTCGCCCTTCGTGGCGCGGGCGATGCCAATGGCGGCGGCGCGTATTGGGACCCGTTTACTTGCGAGTTTCGGCTGCGTGTTTGCCCAATTTCTTCAAAAGCCGCAGCAAGGTCAGCCGTTCGTTTTTTGAAAGGACGTTGGCCACGTCTTCCATCGCGGCTGCGTGCTCGCCAAATCCGCGGCTAATCAGCGCCCGTCCCTTGGGTGTCAGTTCAACCTTGCGGACCCGGCGGTCGTCAGGGTGATCCTTGCGCGAAACGAGCCCTTTCTTAACCAGCCGATCAACCGCAACACTGATCGATCCCGGCGTGAGCCAGACCTTCGGGCCGATCGTATTGACCGGGAGCGGTCCCTTATGCAGCAGAACTTCCAGTACCCGGAAATCGGAGTCGCCCAATTTAGTCCGCTTGACGCTCCCGGCGGCGTGCGGGAGCAGCGCCTGAAACGCTTTCATAAAAACGAGCCAGAGATGCACGCCGCTGGAGTCTTGGCCTGGAGTGGTTTCTTTCCGCTTCATTTCAATTTTATCTTGATATAAACTGAATTGATATCAATATACTGTCTATCGAACAAAACAACCTAACATGAAAATCACTGCTGTGATAGCTCGTTCTCTTCTTGGGATCATCTTTCTTGTCTTTGGCCTGAATGGCTTCCTCCACTTCATTCCCAGCTCTCCGCCCTCCGGAACGGCCGGCCAGTTCGTCGGAGCGCTCTTTGTCTCCCATTATCTGGTCCCGATTTTTCTGCTCCAAATCATTTCGGCGGTCCTGCTCCTGTTCAACCGCTACGTCCCACTCGCGCTGACGCTACTTGGTCCGATCATCGTCAATATTCTGCTCATCCACACATTGATGCTTCCGAGCGGTCTGCCTTTGGCTCTCGTCGTGACGGTGCTCTGGATCGTCGTCTTTCTGAGTGTCCGCTCCGCCTTCGCCGGTCTCTTCCAACAGCGCGTTGCTGCTTGAACAGGAATCACCAACAAATGCAGATCGGCATAGACAGTTTCGTAGCGGCAACCGTTGAAGCCGCCGGTCAAGCCGTGGATCCGGCGCGACATCTCAGCGAGTTGCTTGAGGCAATCACGCTCGCTGACGAGGTAGGCCTTGATGTATTTGGCATCGGCGAACACCACCGGCGCGAATTCCTCGATTCCGCGCCGACCGTGATTCTCGGCGCCGCCGCCGCCCGAACGCACAGTATCCGTCTAACGAGTGCGGTCACGGTCCTGAGCGCGGCCGATCCGGTGCGCGTGTTCCAGGAGTTCGCGACGCTTGACCTTCTGTCGAACGGAAGGGCGGAGATCGTCGCCGGGCGCGGCTCATTCATCGAAGCATTTCCCCTCTTCGGGCTCGAACTCGAGGACTACGATTCGCTCTTTGCCGAGAAACTCGATCTGCTTCTGAACATCCGCGAGAACACGCACGTTCACTGGTCGGGCAAACACCGCCCGCCACTCACCGGACAGGGAGTTTATCCACGGCCGCTGCAGGAGACGCTGCCGGTTTGGCTCGGTGTCGGAGGCACCCCGGGCTCTTTTATTCGGGCTGGCATGCTCGGGCTCCCACTAATGGTTGCGATCATCGGCGGAGAACCGCACCGCTTTCGGCCATCGATCGATCGCTATCGTGAAGCTGGGTGGCGCGCGGGACACTCTCCAGATCAGCTCAAGGTTGGCATTCATTCGCTAGGCTATGTCGCCGACAGTGCATCGAAAGCGGCAAACGAATTCTTTCCCGGTTACGCGCGAAGTTTTTCTGCGATCGGGAAGGAACGCGGCTGGCCGCCAATCACTCGCGCACATTTCGACGCCCTGCTGGGACCGACCGGAGCGCTGCTGGTAGGAGATCCGGAGACTGTCGCGGAAAAAATTCTCGGCGTGAACGAGTCATTAGGCGGCATTTCCCGTCTCACATTCCAGATGAGCGTCGCGGACTTGCCGCACGCGCAGCTGATGCACGCTATCGAGCTACTCGGGACGCGCGTGGCTCCTTTGGTGCGAACCGCGCTGGCGTTTGAGACAGCGGCGTCACCATTGCTAACGAACTCACCATATAAAAGGAACTGCCACAGAACAAACATGGTAGCGGGAGAAGGCAAAACTCGGAGGTAACTTATATCATGATAAAGATCGCAATCATTCTCGGAAGCACGCGCCCGAATCGAAACGGTGAAGCCGTCGCGAAATGGGTTTGCGAAATCGCGAAAACGCGCAGCGACGCGGAGTTCGAGCTCGTGGACATCAAGGAATTCAACCTGCCGCTTCTCGACGAGCCGGTGCCGCCGTCGATGGGGCAATACAGTAAGCCTCACACCAAAGCATGGGCTGCGAAGATTGGTTCTTTCGACGCCTACGTTTTTGTCACGCCAGAGTACAACCACGGAACTTCCGGCGCGCTGAAGAACGCAATCGATTTTCTGTTCGCTGAGTGGAACAACAAAGCGGCTGGATTCGTAAGCTACGGCGGTGCTGGCGGGGCGCGCGCGGTCGAGCATCTGCGTCTCATTCTGGCGGAGGTGCAAATGGCCACTGTGCGTAACCAGGTCTTGCTATCTCTTTTTACCGACTTCGAAAACTTCAGCGTTTTCAAGCCCGGTCCAACAAAAGAACAGGCTGTTAATGACATGCTGGATCAAGTCATCGCTTGGGGCGGCGCACTGAGGACGCTCCGGACGACCTCAGCCTAAGAGAGCGGCTCTTCGAGGAACACGGGTGGCGCGATTCCAATCAGCCAGCAAAGTTTCAGTTCGCCAGTTTATCCGGTCCGCGCCGGCACCTCTCCTTGAACCCCCGATGCACTTCAAAGAAAACATTGTCCTGCGCGAGGGTCGATAAGACCTCGATGTTTGAAGAGGTCGTGGGGACCTCTCCGGCCTTGCCAACGGCATCCCGGCATCTACTTTGGCATCGAAGATTCGATCCCCTGAAGATCAAAAAATACCGGTTTAAAGAGGTTTAGCCTGAACTTCACACAAGTTTTTGAACTTGTGCGAAGTTCACCCTCGCAAGCTGATTGGGAAGCAGCGGCTTGACTGAGCTCGCCGAAGTCTTGCCGGGGCGAATGCTTTGGCGGCTAACCCGGTCGGTCGGCGGCCGTGAGAAATGCGGGTTGGCTTCGCCTTATTCTCTTGCCGCTTCTTTCCGCGAATCGTTGTGAATTCGCGACAAATTCGCGATTTCCCGAGACGTTGTGACTTGTTAGGCGAACCGGTATTCTAACCTTTTTCCCTCCTGGAGAAGCGGGATCGAATCGCGTTGGCACGAATCAAGCTAACTCCGATCCCATGCGCCTGGAACTCGCCTACAAAAAACGAATAGAAAACGCAGATTTCGCAAATAACAGAAGATGAACACGATGAATGTGACGCAGAAGCTCCACGGTCTGGGCCAAAGCCTTTGGCTTGATAACATTACACGAAACTTATTGCAGGGCGGTCTGCTCCGCCGCTACATCGACGAGCTGTCAGTCACTGGGCTGACGTCGAATCCGACCATTTTCGATCACGCTATCAAAAACAGCACCGACTACGATGACGCTATCCGCGAGAAACTCGGGGAGGGCAAATCGGGGGAGCAACTCTTTTTCGAACTGGCGTTGGAAGACCTAACCCAAGCCGCCGACCTTTTCCGTCCAATCTATGATCGGACCTGCGGCGTCGATGGCTGGGTTTCGCTGGAAGTCTCCCCGTTATTAGCTCATGACACTCGAACCACCCTGGCCAAGGCTAAGGAACTGCACGCGCGCGGAAAGCGTCCTAACCTGTTCATCAAGATTCCTGGCACTCCAGAAGGTTTGCCCGCCATTGAAGAGGCGATCTTCGCCGGGGTGCCGGTTAACGTGACGCTGTTGTTTTCTCCTGAGCACTATGTCGCGGCAGCTGACGCGTACCTGCGCGGTATCGAGCGGCGAATTGCCGCGGGACTCAGAGCCGATGTCGGCTCAGTGGCCTCGCTGTTCATTAGCCGCTGGGATTCCGCCGTCAGAGGCAAGGTCCCTGACTCCCTCAGCGACCAACTCGGCATCGCGATCGGCAAAGGTGCCTATAAAGCGTACCGCGCCTTGATAGCCTCGCCGCGTTGGCAGCGTGCTTTCAATGCCGGCGCCCGTCCGCAGCGACTATTGTTTGCCAGCACGGGCACGAAAGATCCCAGGGCATCAGACGTTCTTTATATCAAAATGCTGGCCGCACCACTGACGGTTAACACCATGCCGGAGGCCACCTTGAAAGCCTTCGCCGATCACGGCGAAGTCAACGGAATCCTGCCGGCCGATGGAGGTGACTTCGAAGCGGTCTTGGCCCAGTTCCGCAAGGCCGGCATCGACCTCAACGCCTTGGCCACCAGACTCCAGGACGAAGGGGCTGCTTCGTTCGTCAAATCCTGGAACGAACTGATGGCGGTGATTGTATCCAAGAGCGGGGCCCTGCAAGAGGCCAGTTCTCGATGACCAGAAAAGAAGGAACACCAAAAATGACGACACTTCTCAGATCAGTCGCTTCACGCCCGGTTTGGAAGGCCCTCGAGGCCCATCACGGGAAGATGCGTGAATTGCACCTCCGAAAGCTCTTCACCGATGACCCAAAACGTGGCGAGCGCTTCGCGATCGAGGCAGCGGGTCTCTATCTAGATTATTCGAAAAACCGGATCACCGACGAGACTCTTAAACTTCTCTTTCAACTGGCGGAGGAATGCGGCCTGCGAGCGCGGATCGATGCCATGTTTCGCGGCGAGAAGATAAATATCACGGAGAACCGAGCCGTCCTGCACGTGGCTCTCCGGGCGCCAAAAGGTGCATCGATCGTTGTCGATGGCGAGAACGTGGTACCCCAGGTCCACGCGGTGCTTGACAAGATGGCCGAGTTCTCCAATCGGGTCCGGAACGGCGCGTGGACGGGTCATACGGGCAAACGGATTCGCAATGTGATCAACATCGGCATTGGGGGCTCCGACCTCGGACCGGTGATGGCGTACGAAGCACTCAAGCACTACAGCGATCGCGGGATGACGTTCCGATTCGTTTCCAACGTCGATGGGACCGACTTCGCCGAAGCGGTCGATGATCTCGATCCAGGCGAGACACTCTTTGTGGTCTCCTCAAAGACTTTCACGACTTTAGAAACAATGACCAACGCTCGCACGGCGCGTGACTGGTTGCTCAAAGGACTCGGCGGCGATGCCAGAGCGGTGGCCAAACACTTCGTCGCCGTTTCGACCAATACGGCAAGGGTGTCCGAGTTTGGCATCGACACGGCCAACATGTTCGGGTTCTGGGATTGGGTCGGTGGACGCTACTCCATGGACTCGGCGATCGGGCTTTCGACGATGCTGGCCATTGGACCGGATAATTTCCGAGCTATGCTCGACGGTTTTCACGAAATGGATGAGCACTTTCGCACTGCGCCATTGGAGCGTAACCTGCCCGTCCTGACGGGCCTTCTGGCGGTGTGGTACAACGATTTCTTCGGTGCCGAAACTGTGGCGGTTCTGCCGTACGAGCAGTACCTCAAGCGGTTCCCGGCCTATCTGCAGCAGTTGACCATGGAGAGCAACGGCAAGCACGTTACGCTCGATGGTACCCAAGTTAACTACGGCCAGCACTCATTCTATCAATTGATTCATCAGGGGACACGGCTTATCCCGTGTGACTTCATCGCCTTCGCCAAGACGCTCAACCCTCTCAGCCGGCACCACGATATGCTGCTGGCGAACGTCTTTGCCCAGACCGAAGCACTTGCCTTCGGTAAAGCGGCGGAGGAAGTCAAAGCTGAAGGGACGGCCGATCCGCTCGTTCCACACCGTGTTTTCGAAGGTAACCGCCCGTCGAACACGATTCTGGTCGAGAAGCTCACCCCAAATACCCTGGGCAAGCTGGTTGCCCTTTATGAGCAGAGTGTCTTCACCCAGGGCGTGATCTGGAACATCGACTCGTTCGACCAATGGGGCGTTGAGCTCGGCAAGGTGTTAGCGCAGCGGATTATCCCGGAGTTGGAAACCGAAGCAGAGCCCGAGCTTAAACATGACAGCTCGACAAACTCTCTGATCCATCGCTATCGCCGGCTCAAACAGAAGACGTTATGAGGCCTTAGGGGATATCTTTGAGAGAGCCGGCGCCGAACAGCGAACAAATAACAAAAAAAAGAGAAGCTATTATGCAATTAGGAATGATTGGACTTGGCAGAATGGGAGCCAACATGGTGAGACGACTTTTGCAAGCGGGCCATGATGCCGACGTCTTCGACATGTCGCCGAAAGCGGTCGCGGAGTTGGTCGCCGAAAAAGCGATCGGATCTTCCTCGATCGAAGATTTCGTCAAGAAGCTCACGAAACCACGGGCGGTTTGGTTAATGATTCCGGCCGGCGTCGTCGACAAAACCATCGCCGAACTGGCGCCCTTACTGGAGCCCGGCGACATCCTCATTGATGGCGGGAATTCGTACTACATCGATGATATCCGGCGCGCCAAGGAACTCAGGAAGAAGGAAATTCACTACGTCGACGTGGGAACGAGCGGCGGTGTCTGGGGGCTGGAGCGCGGGTATTGTATGATGATTGGCGGCGAAGTTGCGGTGGTAAAACATTTGGATCCGATCTTCGCCGCGCTGGCACCAGGCATGGGGGACATTCCACGCACTCCTGGGCGCGAGAACTTCGAAGACTTCGAAGACACCTCGGAGTTCGGCTACCTGCACTGCGGTCCCAATGGGGCTGGCCACTTCGTCAAGATGGTTCACAATGGAATCGAATACGGAATTATGGCCGCCTACGCTGAGGGACTGGGCGTGCTTCGTGACGCCAATATTGGCCAGCGGCAGCAAGCAATTGATGCCGAGACAACACCGTTGCGCGATCCCGAGGACTATCAATACGATCTCAATCTTGGAGCCATTGCGGAGGTCTGGCGGCGCGGCAGCGTCATCGCCTCCTGGTTACTGGACCTGACAGCAGCTGCTCTACTCAAAGATCCCGCTCTCTCGAAATTCGCCGGCCGGGTCTCAGACTCAGGGGAAGGGCGATGGACGATCAAGGCGGCCATCGACGAAGGCGTACCGGTACCTGTACTCACTACGGCGCTCTACGAACGCTTCAGTTCACGCGGCGATGCGGATTTCCAGGACAAACTGCTCTCAGCCATGCGGTTCGAGTTCGGCGGACATCTGGAAAAACTGGCCAAATGAAAGGGAAGTCATGACTGGTTCTCATTCGGACGCATTAGTCTTTTTCGGGGCCACCGGAGATCTGGCTTACAAGAAAATCTTTCCGGCGTTGCAGGCGATGGCCAAACGCGGGCGTTTGGACGTGCCGGTGATCGGTGTGGCTAAAGCCGGTTGGAAGCTTGACCAACTTAAGGCGAGGGCGCGCGATAGCGTGGAAAAGCATGGAGGACTCGATGCCGCGGCCTTTGAAAAGCTGTCGAACCTGCTGCGCTATGTGGACGGCGACTACAAAGATCCAGAGACCTTTCGGGCCATCCGCAAGGAGTTTGGCTCGGCCGAGCGGCCGGCGCATTACCTCGCCATCCCGCCCGTCTTATTTGGCCTGGTCGTCGAACAGTTAGCCAAGTCGGGTTGCACCAATGGAGCTCGGGTCATCATCGAGAAACCTTTCGGCCGGGACCTCACCTCGGCGCAAGACCTCAACCGGATTTTGCTCGGCACTTTCGATGAGAATAGAATCTTCCGCATCGACCATTACCTTGGCAAGCGGCCGGTGCACAACCTGGTCTTCTTTCGATTTGCCAACGCAATCCTGGAACCGTTTTGGAATCGCCCCCATGTCGAGAGCGTGCAGATCACCATGGCCGAAGACTTCGGAGTTCAGGGCCGGGGGGCTTTCTATGATGGAATTGGCACGATCCGCGATGTGATTCAGAATCATCTGTTTCAGGTACTGGCTAACCTGGCCATGGAGCCTCCTCCCAGAACCGATAGCGAGTCGATCCGGGATGAGAAGGTCAAAGTTCTTAAAGCGATTCCTCCGCTGGAAAATAAGAGCGTTGTTCGTGGACAGTTCCGTGGCTACCGAAACGAGAAAGGCGTCGCGCCAGGGTCTCAGGTAGAAACCTTTGCGGCGCTGCAATTGGAGATCGATTCCTGGCGGTGGAAAGGTGTTCCCTTCTATATTCGGGCGGGAAAATGTCTCCCCGTGACGTGCGCTGAAATCATCGTCCGATTCCGTCAACCCCCGACGATGTATTCGGATTTGAATCTGAGGGCGAACTATTTCCGGTTTCGGATCAGTCCCGACGTCACCCTGGCCTTCGGCATGAATGCTATTGCGCCGGGAGAGGATACTCTCACTCAGACCGACGAATTGATCGTCAGCCGGCATCCGCGCGCTGAAGAGATGGATGCTTATGAACGCGTCTTGGGAGACGCGATGGCGGGAGACCCGACTCTGTTCGCCCGCGAGGACTATGTCGAGGAGGCATGGCGAATCGTCGATCCCGTACTGAAGGAAGGTACCCCGATCTATGAGTACGACCCAATGACCTGGGGACCAGGTGAGTTCGATCAGAAAGTCTCTCCCCCTGGAGGCTGGCAGAACCCGATCGTGACAAGCTGATGCGAATGGAGATCGCTCTCACGAAAATTGAAGTATTTGCAGATGCCAATAACTCGAAAGATGAACGCAATGACTGAGCAGGAATTAGACCAATTGTCGATCAACACTATTCGCACCCTCTCGATCGACGCGGTGCAACAAGCCAAGTCCGGGCATCCCGGCACGCCGATGGCCCTCGCGCCGTTGGTCTATACGATCTGGAACCGCGTGATGCAGTTTGACCCAGAGGACCCAATTTGGCCGAATCGCGACCGGTTCGTGCTGTCGAACGGCCACGCGTCGATGTTGCTCTGGTCGGTGCTGCACTTGACGGGGGTCAAGGCGGTGAACGCTGATTACGAAAGACTGGGGAACTCCGCAGTCTCACTGGACGACATCCGCCGTTTCCGCCAGCTCGACAGCAAGGCGCCGGGGCATCCAGAGTATCACTGGGTCTCTGGGGTCGAGACCACCAGCGGTCCACTCGGGCAGGGCGTTGCCACCAGCGTAGGGATGGCGATCGGCCAAAAGTGGCTCGCCAGCCGCTATAACCAGCCAGGTTTCGCTATTTTCGATTACCACATTTATGCCGTTTGCGGGGACGGCTGCATGATGGAGGGCGTCGCTTCGGAAGCAGCATCACTGGCGGGCCATCTTGGCTTGGACAATCTCTGCTGGGTCTACGACAATAACCACATCACCATCGAAGGGAATACGCGAATCGCCTTCACGGAGGACATCGCGGCCCGATTCCTGGGTTACGGTTGGAACGTTCTGCGGGTCGGCGACGCTAACGACATTGAGCGAATCGAGCAAGCCCTGCAGGTGTTTCGCCAGACGACGGGCCGCCCTACCTTCCTCATCCTGGACAGCCACATCGGCTACGGGTCTCCACATAAACAAGACACCCCTGAAGCCCATGGAGAGCCACTCGGCGACGATGAGATCCGGCTGACTAAGCGCAGCTATGGATGGCCTGAGGATGCTAAGTTTCTCGTCCCTGATGGCGTCCGCGAGCACTTTGCTGCCGGAGTCGGTGTACGTGGGGCAAAAGCCCATCGCCAATGGACAGCGCTCTTCACAGCCTACGCCGTTAAATACCCGGAACTGGCTAGTGAGATTAACCAAATGCAGCGGCGCGAGCTGCCGATTGGTTGGGATCGCGATCTCCCCGTTTTCGCGACTGATCAGAAGGGGCTGGCCGGCCGAGAAGCCTCAGGCAAAGTACTGAACGTTCTCGCGCAAAACATACCGTGGTTCCTCGGCGGCTCGGCGGACCTCGGTCCATCGAACAAGACCACTTTGAAGTACGATGGTGCGGGAGATTTTCAAGCCGACAATCCCAGCGGAAAGAACCTGCATTTTGGCATTCGGGAACACGCCATGGCCGCGATTGTGAATGGGCTTTCGCTGTCCAAGATTCGCGCCTTCGGTGCGACTTTCTTCATTTTCAGCGATTACGCGCGGCCTTCCATCCGGCTCTCCGCCTTAATGGAGTTGCCAACCATTTTTATCTTCACTCACGACGCCATGGGCGACGGAGAAGACGGCCCGACGCACCAACCGGTGGAGCATCTTGCTTCTTTACGAGCTATCCCCGGGCTCGTGACGCTGCGGCCCGGTGACGCTAACGAGGTGGTTGAAGCCTATCGCTATGTTATGCAATTGCGCCACCAGCCCACGGTGCTGGCGCTCTCACGGCAACCTTTGCCGACTTTGGATCGAAATAAATATGCACCGGCGAGCGGTGTCGCACAGGGCGCTTATGTCTTGGCCGAGGCGCCGGGTGGGAATCCCGAACTGATCCTGATCGCTTCTGGCAGCGAGGTTAGTCTCGTTGTGGAAGCCTATGAGAGGTTGCTCAAGGAGGGCATTCGCGCACGGGTGGTCTCGATGCCGTCCTGGGACATTTTTGAACACCAGACAAAGGAGTATCGGGACAGCGTGCTGCCGCCAGACGTCAAGGTCCGCTTGGCCGTCGAGCAGGCCTCTACCTTCGGATGGGAACGTTATGTGGGCGAGAAGGGTCGTGTTATCGGCATGCATACTTTCGGAGCTTCGGCGCCGCTCAAGGAGTTGCAAAAAAAATTCGGCTTTGAGCCCGATCAAGTTGTCGCGGTAGCGAAGGAACTGTTGGCAGCCAAATAGTCTGTCAGTTGAGGGCCGCTGGAATGCCTATGCAATTACTAGCGGCCGGCCGCCGCGCAGCCTGCAGGCCAGCTGGTGCAAGCCTTCTGCGTTTCGGCCAGCAGCCGGTTCAACTTCCCAACCATCAGGTCCACCACATTGTCGGAATTCTTGGCGTGGATGGGGTTGAGCTCCCAGGTCCAGCGCGCAGCGTCATGATCGAAGATTAGCAAGCCCTCTCCGGCAAGCTCATAAAGAAACTGAACCAGGAAGAACGATTGCCCGCCGTCTTCTCATGGATTAGTTGTGCCAGTGGGGTGGCACGTTCCGGTTCGCAGTGAAGAGCGTCCGTGGTTAACTGTGCCAGGTCTTCACGGGGCAGCGGTGCAATGACGATCTCTTGCACGTACCCGGAGAGCGCGCTGCTGGCCTACCCGCAAAACCTCACCCCGGAGCAGGCCGCAGCGGCCAATACCGGCTGTTCACAGCTTACTTTGCGCTGGTGGACCTCGCCTGCCTCAAACGGATCAACACGTGGCCGTCAGCGAGGTCCTCATCGCCGGCTGTGAGGATGTCCAAGAGGCCATCTTTAAACGCACCGAGGGGTTGGGGGCCGATAACCCTTTAGAGCTAGTAAAAACCAGCGGTTCCTCTCATTGCGGCGAGCATTCCGCTGCGGTAAAGATGGAAGCATGAATCGTTGCATCAATGAAACCGACAAAGTGATTCGATCACCTGAAGGTGATCACCATCGCAAAGCCGGAAACGAGCTTGGAGCAAAAATGAAGCAGCATGATTCCGCCTTGCACGAAGGCATAAGCACATGAACAACGCGCGCAGTTGGCTATTGACCCCGGAGACTAATCCGGGGCGTTTCCTCAAAGCGAAGGAACTATGAAATTAACAGCAACCAACTATTTAATCTCCTCGTTATGATAATTCGTTCAATTAGCAAAAGCATTTACTACCCATTACCGTGGCAAAAGAGCAACCTCCTCCACGGAAACAGGAGAATCCGTTACGTACACGCCGCCCTCCTCGTTCGACCGAAGAACTAGTGCATCGTCTCATAAGTAGGAGGCATACCGTTGGCTGCAAAAGGGTTTGGCTGCTAGGCGCGAGTGAGGAGCGTATCCGCTGCGATACGTAACGAACGAGCAACGACACAGACAAACCCTTTTCAAGCCAACCCGGAGGGCCGATGGCGCTTTGGCCGATTTTCTGCGTTGCTCGCTCCTCACGTACGGATTTAAGTATGCACGTCGCTCGCGCCTTGAAAATCGGCAAAATCGCCGACGGCGGTATGCCTCCTACTTATGAGACGATGCACTAGAACAAAGCCCGCTGGACCGAATAAGCGAATGGCGCGACTCACTAACAGCTCGTTGGTAAAAGTTACTATTAGCAGGCATCCTGGCCAACTGACCTGCGGTGAAACTCAAGGGATTTAGGAACGGTACACTAGGCTTCGCGTTCGCTAAACAATATGGCAGACCATACGTTTCAGCTCGAAGGGAACTCCGTTGGGGACAGACTGCGTGCGAAGCAAAATATTCTGGAGTCAGGTAAAAATGTTCACCGCGCCCGAAACCCAAAGGGTTCCCGATCAAGTAGTTTTTTTGCTGGCCTGTCTTACGATCGCCTAATCTCAGAATCGGTGGAAGACGAGGCAGGAGTAAGGACGATCGTGGACGAGGCCGAGGGACGATTCAACCCCGGCGAAGATGCGCTTCGGCTGGTGATCGATACGACCCCGGCGCTAATTCATACTGGACGGCCCGACGGTTATCTCGATTACTTCAATCAGCGCTGGTTGGAGTTCCTGGGTCTACCCTTGGAAGAGGTATGCGGTTGGCGGTGGACCGGTGCAGTTCACCCCGAAGATGTAGCCGGATTGCTGCGGAAGTGGCACGCAGCTTTGGGGAGTGGAGAGCCGTTAGAGGCCGAGGCGCGGGTGCGGCGTGCGGATGGAGAATATCGGTTGTTGCTCCATCGCAAAGTGCCGCTGCGCAACGAACGAGGCGCTATTCTTAAGTGGTACGGGTCAAGTGTCGACATCGAGGAGCAAAGGCGGGCTCAGGAAAGGACCCTGCAGGACGAAAGGGAGAGACTTAGCGAAGCCTTGCTGGCCGAAGCGCAGCGACTCACTCGAATCGGCACCTTTGTCTTCAGGCTCCCCGACGCCACCGAATATTGGTCGCCGGAGTCGTTCCAGATTTTTGGAGTGGACCCGGCGAAAGGACATCCACGGAATATGTCGGAGTACACGGCTTACGTACACCCGGACGACCGCGAGTGGTTCCTGCGGGAAGCAGAAGAGATCCTCGCGAAAGGTCAAGCCTATGAGCACAACCATCGCATCGTCCGACCCGATGGTGAAATACGGGTAGTCCGAGTGGTTGGCAGTCCAGTCTACGAGAACGGAGTCCTGACTGTTTTCATCGGTGCGTTCGCCGACATCACTGAGCGCGAACAGCTGACTCTGGATCTGCGGCAAAGCGAGTTCTGTCTCAAGGAGGGGCAGCGCCTTGCGCACGCGGGAAGCTGGGCCTTTGATTCTGGCGGGTTCGACTACTGGTCTCCTGAATTGTTTCGGATTCACGGCCTCGATCCGGCCGGCAAAGCACCGACTGTTCAGGAATATCTAGATTTGGTCCACCCGGAGGATCGTGAGTTCATGGCAAGCCTGATCAAGCGAATCCTGGCGGAAGCTTCGCCCTTCGATACCACGAAGCGCATCATGCGACCCGATGGTGAGGTTCGGTACATTCGCTGTGTCGGCGCTCCTGTTGTCGAAAACCAAAGGTTGAAAAAGTTTGTCGGCACCGCCGTCGACGTTACCGAGCATGAGCTTCTGACTAAAAAACTCCGGCGCCGGGAGGCCTATCTAGCCCAGGCGGAGGCCCTCAGCCACACCGGGAGCTTTGGTTGGAACCCATCCTCAGGGCAGCTCTTCTGGTCGGATGAAACATTCTCTATGCTTGACTATGACCAGAGGGTAACTCCGAGCTTGGATTTGGTTTTCCGGCGCGTTCATCCTGACGATGTTGCTCTGTTGCGCGAAACGTTATCGACCGCCTCGAAGAATGAAAAGGGCATCGACTTTGAACACCGACTTTTATTGCCCAATGGCTCGATCAAGTATGTCCATGTGGTTGCGCGCCCTTTCGAGCGCGAGTCTGGAAGCATTGAATTTGTTGGCTCAGTGATGGACGTCACTGCCACTAAGAAAGCATTTGAGAAAATCAAAGCGCTAAAGGAGGAGCTAGACAAAGAGAACATCGCGCTGCGCGAGGAGGTCGATCAGACTTCGATGTTTCAAGAAGTCGTGGGGACCTCTCCGGCTTTGCAAACGGTGCTTGCCCGCGCGGCCAAGGTAGCTCCGACAGATTCCACGGTGCTGATTCTCGGTGAAACCGGGACGGGCAAGGAACTGATTGCTCATGCGATTCACAGGAGGTCGCAGCGTTCCACCCGAGCGTTTGTCAGCGTAAATTGTGCAGCCATTACACCATCCCTGATTACCTCTGAATTGTTTGGTCACGAGAAGGGAGCCTTTACCGGGGCGATTCAGAGGCGGCTTGGCCGCTTCGAACTGGCGGAGGGAGGCACGCTCTTCCTCGATGAGGTTGGCGAACTGCCAATGGAAACCCAAATTGCTCTCCTGCGGGTTTTGCAAGAGCGTGAGTTCGAACGTGTTGGTGGGACTGAGCGTATTTGCGCTAACGTGCGAGTGATCGCCGCCACTAATCGTGACCTGCAAGCCGCCATCGCCGCGGGCACGTTTCGCAGCGACCTTTTTTATCGGTTCAATGTATTTCCGATTACGCTTCCGCCATTGCGCGAAAGAAAAGAAGACATTCCGGCCTTGGTCAGTTACTTCGTTGATCGTTACACGAAGAGAGCCGGGCGGAAAATCCGCGGAATAAGAAAGCGGGCCCTCGATTTGCTCGAATCGTATTCGTGGCCGGGGAACATCCGGGAATTGCAGAATGTAATCGAACGATCGCTCATTGTTTGCGAAACAGACCAGTTCACCATTGATAAGAGTTGGCTATCGAGTGAGCCGATGCCGACTCGTTCCATAGATCAAGCGTCGATGGAAGCGCCGGTGCCCGGCGAAAGAGAATTGATAGAAGTTGCCCTGGCCCAAACCAAGGGCAAGGTGTCTGGATTATCGGGTGCCGCAGTCAAGCTCGGCATTCCGGCCTCTACTTTGGAATCGAAAATTCGATCCCTGAAGATCAACAAATACAGGTTTAAGGAGCGTTAGTGTCCTGTTATCGCTTCTTTCCGCGAATCGCTGTGCATTAGCGACAACTACTGCTCAAATGACAATTTACCAGGCGATGGTTGCCATCGACGGGGTCAGGTCCTATATGTACGTCCGCGCGGATAACATGTCCCAGGCGTTCGACTGCGCCCTGATGCGAACAAACGCTAGAAATCCTCAATCCTATGTGGAGGTCCTTGCAGCCCAGGAGCTACGTGAGCCAGTTGATGTCTACATTCGGCCGGTCGAGGCATCCCCTCGTGTACCGTCCCGCATATAATGGTGATGTCGCCGCAGGTCAGTTGGCTGTTTTTCAAGGCGCGAGCGAAGTGCCCATATCTGATCCATACGGGCCGAGCGAGTCCGGCGGCCGCCGGATCGGTTACGTATCGATTTAGATATGCGCCCTCTACCGCCAGTCCGGCTCGGACCGCCTTGCCGGCGGCCCATTTTGAACGGAACGACATGACCACTATATGCGAATCCTAA
>Ga0210387_10001848_pt1 | contig 16076 bp, 10 predicted proteins | sample IncBWC7OmetaG_FD_160108 | JGI IMG/M metagenome (GOLD analysis project Ga0210387, IMG submission 160108) | Forest soil microbial communities from Barre Woods Harvard Forest LTER site, Petersham, Massachusetts, United States - Inc-BW-C-7-O ...
AGCCATGCCCATGGCTTGAGCGCGCGGAGTTTCTATCAAGAGGTTCGGCACCCCGACTTCTTCGTCGGTGAGGCCGTTCTTGATGATCAGGCGGTGGATGTCGGCCTTGCCGAAAGTTTTTCCGTTGCTTTGAATTGATTCGCCGGTGACGCGGAAAGTACTCGGCGTGCGATACTCGACCGGCCGTAGGTCGTGGGTCCAGCCCCACCAAACGGCCGCCCCTCCGCCCGCAATGCCGATAAATCCCAGCAGGTGTTCGGAAGAGAAAAACGACAGGCCCAGCAGCACCATGAGGCCGCCCATGATAACTATGAACATGAAACGCTTTTGAGGCGCGGGGACGACGCTGAATACCACCGCATTCCCTTCCTGTCGCTTTTGATACTCAGAGACGCTCATTGGCTTGGCTCCCTTCAGATTTAGAGGTTTGTCTTGTTGTCCTGGGCCGAATTCGGCGGCTATGGATGTAGACGCAGCCCACGCTCAAACGTCAGGCCTCGCCCCGCACCCTGACAAAATGGGACAAAACCACGTCTTAAGTCATGCGCGCTATTTCGCACCGGGGTCACCTCCATTACGCTAGGCCAAAGGCGTCTCCAAAGACGCCTCGCTGCCGGGTGTACCTTGGAAAAAGCGATATTTATGAATGCCTGCCGTGAGGGCGGCCGGCAGATTGAAGGCGCACTAAGGTCGCTGGATCGGGCGTACTTTGGGTTGCTACAGCGCGATTGTCTGCGCGCCGTGCGCGACCCCGATACCGCACGCGATTTGGTCCAGGAGACCTTCATCAAGGTTTGGCAGCGTTGCGCGACCTTCCGGGGCGATTCGGAACTACTGCCGTGGATCCGCTCCATCTGCCGACGCGCGATACTTGACCGGCTGCGTCAACCCCAGAGAGAAGTGCCGTTGGAGCTGGAAGCTGGAATGACACCGGAAACTCAGGCAAGAGTAGCGGAACTGTCCATGGAACAAGTGCCTGCGGCGGATGACGCCGTCAAACAACGCCAGCTCGCGGCGTGCTTTGAGCGCTGCTGGGACAAATTCATGGAATCCTCGCCCGAGCACGCGTTGGTCATCTCCTGGATCGCGGAGGACAACCTCAGCCACGAGCAAATCGCCGCGCTGCTTGGACGATCGCCTGGGGCGACGCGCGAGTTCATTTCACAGTGCCGCAAGCGGGCGCGCTTATACCTCGCGGACTGGTATGCGCTGGCCTTTTTGGAGGGATAGCAGCCGATGCGCGATGACGATGACATTTGGTTCGATTCCCTGGCGGGAGGGAAGGCTGATGAGCCGGAAAAGACCGCCAAGGCCGCGCGGGCCATTCGGGCCGCGATTCTGACTCGGATCGCAGCTGAAGAATCTCCCGTATCCGACCAGAATGCCCAGCGCGAAAGCGAGCTCATCAATCGGGCACGGGCAGCAGGGCTGCTACCCGCTGCTCGAACCGCGCGCTACCGACGGCTGCCGGCATATCTGGCGGCGGCAGCCATTGCCGGACTCGCAGTGACGGTGACCCTGCAGATGCGCACCGAGTCGCCCGCTCCGGTAACTCGCGGATCGTATTCCAGCATCGCGCGAATCCACGATGAGCATCCGAAAGAGCTGCAGCAGCAATTGATTCGTGAGCTGAAGTCGGTGGGCGTGCAAGCCCGCGGCTACGAATCGTTCGGCCGACCGGGCGTCGATGCCGATCTGCCCATTCCGCTGCCCTCCGCGGTGCGCGAAATCCTGGCGCGCCACGGCATCACCCCGCCGAAAGACAATGTGCTGCAGTTGGAAATCGACGCCGCAACTCCGTGAGTGTGCGCACCCACATCCTTGGGTTTTGGCTTAGTGCAGGGTTTTTGCTGCCGGCCGCGCAAGCTCATGCGATTGCCCTGCCTCCGAGCTGCGCGGCGCCCAAGACGCCGGCCGCGTCGAATGTTTCTCTCGCAAAATTGCGCCGGCGGCTGGCGGAGGTCAACGAGACCGATCCTGACGCTGCGATTCAATTGATGTGCGACACCATTCCGCGTGTGGCGCACGAGAAGGGCGAGCATTCCGCTGACCTCGCGTGGTGGGTCGCCTCGCTCGCAACCCCGCTGATCGCCTACAAGGATAGGTTTCAGGAGGCGATACCGTTGTTGCAGTTTGCCGAGCCCATTCTTGCGCGGCAACCAAAGAAATACGCGGCCGAGATTGCCGATATCAACGTGGCCTACGCATGGATTTCTCTCAGGCAGGGCCGATTGGCGGAGTCGGCCGATGCGTGGCAAAAGGCATTGAACGCGCGCGAGCGTGCGCCGGGTCTTCAGCAGATCGAGCTGCAAAAGGTCTTGGTGGGGCTCGCGCAGGTGCGCGCCTCACTGCGCGATTTTCCGGCCGCCCGCGCGGCGGTGGCCCGCGCCAACGGCATCTTGCTCGCCAATCATGCGACGGTGAGCGAGGCCGGCGCAGCGATCGAAAATATCGAAGCCAATCTCGATTTGCGCGAGGAGGACTACGAACGCGCGCGCGCCCACGCCGAAGCCCAGATCGCGATTGAAAAGCAGCTGCAGGGCGGTGCGCCGCAACTTGTCACAGCCTACGTGCTTCTCGGCAGCATCGATCAACGCCGGGATGATTTCGATGCCGCGGAAGCCGCGCTGCGCGAGGCGATTCGTCTATCCGAATCCGAGAAAGGCCCGCTGCAGAGGCATTACTTGGTCGCACTCAATCAAATAGCTTCGATGTTGATTGAGCGGGACCGGCCTTTCGAAGCACTGCCGTTTGCGCAACGCGCCTTGGAAGTCGGCGAGTCCACGCTCGGCAAGGACGCGCCCAAATTGGTCGGAGTCTTGCGGACTTTGGCCGAAGCCAGTCGCGCACTCGGCGATCTGCCGGCGGCACTGCATCTTTATCAACGCGCAGAGTTGATCGCCGAACAAAGCCGCGCGGACGTCGAGCGCCAAGTATTGGTGGCGCATTATCGCGGGTTCGGCAATTTGCAATTGGAGCTCGGGGATCTTCGGGCTGCCCGCGCCGCGCTGAACGCGGGAATTGACGCCGCGGACGAGGATTCAACTTTGACGGTGGAACGCGGATATCTGTTGCTGGCACTGGCGCGCGCCACTGACGCCTCCGATCCCGATCGCGCACGGCGGCTTGAACAAGCGCTGGCCCTGTTTCAGTCGCGTCTGCCCAAGGCGCACCCCGTCAATTTACGGGTGGTCAACGAGCTCTGCGCCGTGGAAATCGCCGCGCACGCTGAACCGGCTCCTCATTGCAAAGAGGCGGCCGACTGGGTCTCGAGCGCCCGCGACGTGGAACCCACACTGCGCAGTGCCGTGTACCAAAATGAAAGTGCCTGGGACGAGGTTCGCGGGGACTTGGACGGCGCGTACGCGCAGGCGCTAAAAAGCCTGGCGGCCGCCGAGGCTGTGGGTACGCCCGATCCTTTGTGGCGAGCCTACTTCACATTCGCCGCGGCCAACGCCACGCGTCGGGATACTACTCTGGCGATTTTCTTTGGCAAGCAGGCGGTTAGCCAGATCGAACGGCTGCGCGGCGATTTCACCCGAAGCGATCGGGACCTGCAGCGCACATTTTTGATCGACAAGGTATCGGTATACCGGGCGGTGGCAGATTGGCTCATGGAAGTGGGCCGTATCGATGAAGGCTTGGAGGTGCTCAAGCTTCTAAAGGGCCAGGAATTCTACGACTTTCAGTCAAGGGGCGCCGCATCGTCGACGGACGTGCATGTTGACTTCACGAGAGAAGAACAAGCGTTGCGGGAGCGTTACGCCGAGGCGCTGACAGCGGCCGGTGAACGCGGCGAGGAATTCGAACGCCTGTCGCGCCTGCTCGAAGCGGACCGATTGACGCCCGCCGAACACGCCCGACTGGAACAAATGCTGCGAAACGACGTCAGCTTGGATGAAGCCCGGAGAACTCAAATTCAAGCCGTTTTAGCTTCGGGTCAAAAGACTCGAGCCCCATCCGAAGTTCGCCAACACAGCCTTCAGGCCGCGGGCCTCTCGAACGAGCTGCGGCAGGCCGGACCCGACGCAGCACTCGCGGTGTTCCTGCTGACCCAGAATCATCTGCGAGTCTTGGTCGCCACTGCCAAGCAACAGCTTGAATACCAAGTGCCCGTCGATGCCGCGGACCTGCAAAAGCAGATCGGACATTTTCTAGAGGCGTTGAACCAGCGATCGGATGTCACGGCGTCATCTCGCGCCCTGTATGCAACCCTCGCGAAGCCTCTGGATGCCGCCGCGCAGGCGGCGCACGCCAAGCGTTTGGTGTTGTGGCTGGACGGTGCGTTGCGCTATGTTCCATTCGCCGCCTTGAACGACGGCAGCCGCTATCTGATCGAGAAGTACGCGCTGCAGATTTATTCCGTGCCGGCGCACCGCTCAGGCGCGATAGCAGAAAACCCGTCGCACTTGCTCAAGGTTCGAGGCCTGGGCGTAGCCCAAGCAGTGCCTGGATTCGACGCGCTGCCGGCAATGGCCGATGAGCTGTGCGATGTCGTGCGCGGACCCATAACGGGATTGACGCAACGCGGTTCGGCTTGCACCGCGATGTCGGTCGGGAATGGCGCACTACCCGGTCTGGGATTTGCCGATGCCGCTTTCACAGAGGCTCGCTTCAAGTCCGTGCTGCAAGACACGAGCGACTACTCGATCTTGCACATCGGCACGCATTTTAGTCTGCGGCCTGGGAATGTGATGCTTTCATTCCTGGTGCTGGGAGACGGCTCGCGCTTGAGTCTCGACGCCATCAGCAAGTTGAGTTTTTCGGGCATCGATCTGGTGACGCTGTCGGCGTGCCAAACAGCCCTCGGCGGGGCAGTGAGCGACGATGGCCGAGAGATCGAGGGGCTGAACGTGATCGTGCAACGCGCGGGCGCCCGGCAGGTGATCGCGAGCCTCTGGCAGGTCGAGGACAAGAGCACAGCATTGTTGATGCGCCAGCTGTACGGCCATCTGGCCAGGGCCGGGGTGGACGGCGCGCGCGCCTTGCAGCAATCGCAGCTCGAGCTTCTCACTATGAACATCGGCGGCCGGCGACCCTATGAGCAGCCCTTCTATTGGGCCGGGTTCGTCGCATCCCAACAGTGAACGGCGGCCATTTGTTCGACGCGCGCACGCGCGCCGCGCCAGCGCATCACAATTCCATCACAATTGCGGAGCGATACGCAGCGTCATTTTACGTAAACTGCGGCATCAGGGGGATGTCATGGGGAGTGGCCGATGAATGACAAATCCGCAGTTCTAATGCCCGCGGTGCTCGACGCACTTCGCTCACGTCTGCGCGGTACGTTGCTGGTACGAGGCGATGAGGGCTATGACGTCGCGCGGCGCGTCTGGAACGGCGCCATCGACCGGTATCCCTCCTGCGTCGTCGGTTGCGCCGATGCCGAGGACGTGTCGCACGCAGTGCGCATCGCGGCTGACCACGGGCTGCGGATGACGGTTCGGGGCGGCGGGCACAACGTGGCGGGGCGTTCGATCCGCGACGGTTCGCTGCTCCTCGACCTCTCCAAGTTACGACAGGTGTCGGTCAACCGCGAACTGCGGGTGGCGACAGTTCAGGGGGGCGCCGTGTGGCGCGACGTAGACCGGGCAACCGCGCTCGAGGGACTGGCGACCACGGGAGGCTTGATTTCCAGCACCGGCGTGGGCGGATTCACGCTCGGCGGCGGCGCGGGATGGCTGATGCGCAAACACGGTCTCGCCTGCGACAATCTCCGCAGCGCCGGCGTGGTGTTGACAGACGGTCGATTTGTGCGTGCGTCCCCGCAGGAGCACGCGGATCTTTTCTGGGGGTTGCGCGGCGGCGCCGGCGGTCTCGGTGTCGTGACCAGCTTTGACTTTCAATTACACCCCCTGCGCGAAGTGCTGGCCGGACTCGTCGTCCACCCTGCTGAGCAGGCGGTCGAAGCCCTGCGAACCTTCCGGGATTTTGCGGCGGATGCTCCCGACGAATTTTGCGGAGTCGCAGTGATCGCGCATGCGCCGCCGCTGCCGTTTTTGGATCCCGCCTGGCATGGGCGCCCGGTCGTGATGTTCGCGATGTGCTGGTCTGGCGAACCTGCCGAGGGCGAAACGGCGCTGGCGGCGTTGCGTGGTCACGGCCGGCCGGTGGTGGATCATGTCGGTCGAATGCCCTATGCGCAGTGGCAGCAGATCCAGGACCCCTTGGCGCCGAGGGGACATTACTACTATTGGAAAACGGCAAACTATTCGGCCGTCAGCGACCGCACTGTCAACGATCTTGCCGCCATGGCGTTTCGTCTGCCGACCATGCGAAGCGAAATTCATCTGCAGCACATGGGCGGTGCGGTATCGCGGGTTGCTGCGGAAGACTCCGCGTTTGCACACCGCAACACGCCGTTCTTCGTGAACTTTATCGGGCTCACCGACGCGGCGAGCGCGGCGGGTCCGCTGCGGGAGGGCATCCGGGCACTGCACGATCAGGTGTCGCGCGAGGCGTTGCCGGGAATTCTGACAAACTTTGCCGATCAGGATGACTCCGACAACATCCGGCGGTTCGGATTACAAAACGCCGGCCGGCTCGAGGCCTTGCGAAAGAAGTACGATGCAGGCGGAACTCTGCAGAATGCCTAGGCGGCAGGCATTGCTCCAAATTGGCGCAGGTGTTCTGCAGCCTCGTTTATCACGTCCTCCGCGCGCATCCGCGCACCGGCCCCGACAAGCGCCTCGTAGCGATTTAGTCCAAGAGCCGATCGCAGCCGTGCGTTGGCGGACTCATTGTGACGGAACCAGAAGCTAAAAAGCGGTGATTGCGCCCGTCGGCGAAACTGTTCGGCGGCGCTCAAGAATCGGCAGGCCTCCTCTGCTTTGCCGAGCCGCTCAGCCAAGTATCCGCACCCCTCCACGGATCCCGCGATACCTCGCAGGTGCGCCACCAAGAGGGCATTTCGCATGGCTTCATGCCATTCCGCTGCCGCGCCCGCCAAGTCGCCCCGCCGGAATAGCGCGAGGCCGATATACATGCCGATAAAGTGATGCTGATGAGAGTCGCTGCTGAGACTGCGGACGGAACGCAGGGCTTCAAGGGCTTTATCTGTATCATCTTCCGACAGATAGAGCCAACCGCGCACCAAACCGGCAAACCCGCGCAGCAACTCATCGTTGTGCTTTTCCGCGAACCGCTCGATAGTGGCCAGATGTTCCGCAGCTTGCTCCAGTTGGCCGAAGTGAATCCGCCACAGGGCCAGATGCCCGCTTGAATAGGCTTCGGTCCATTCGTCGCCGACTTCATGCGCGATGGTGACGGCCGTAAGCAGCGGCTGATCGGCCCCGACTTTGGTGCCGCTAAAGATATTGATGCCCCGGCACATTTCCGCTTGCGCGCGCTCCCGGCTGCGCAGTGAAGGCGCGGCCGCTAGCGCGCGCTCGCACAGCCGCACGGCGAACGGCGCATCTCCATGGGCTTTGAAATAGACCGTCAAGAGTCCAGCGATTCGCAGAGCGGCCTGCGGATTGCCGCCTGCGCCGGCCGCGTATTCCGACGCGCTGTTGATATTGCCGTGCTCCGGCATGATCAAGGCGATGCGTTCACGCATCCTGGCTCCGAGCATGTCAGCGTGCGCAGCTTCCGTCATGCGCAGCACGTAGGCCAGGTGGGCGTCCCGCGCGCGCCGTTCATCGCCCAATACTTTGAGCTGTTCGAGCGCAAACTCCCGCACGCTCTCGAGCAGCCGGTAGCGCGGCGGGCTTACGCTCTGGTCTACCGAAGCCAGTGATTTGTTGGCGAGCCCGGTCAGGAGATCGACGGCCTCCTCGGGCGATACTCCAAATGTTGGAGCGAGGTCGATGACGGCTTCGACCGTCCATCCCTGCACGAAAACCCCAAGCCACGCCAGCAGTCGTTGCTCGCCCGGCGATAGCAGCGCAAAGCCCCATTCCAGCAACGCGACCAAATTCCGGTGCCGGTGGTCACGCCCCGCGACCTCGCCGACCAGAAAGCGGAAGCGATGATCAAGCCTTTCCAGCACTTGTTCGGGCGAGAGCAGAGCGAATCGCGCAGCGGCGAGTTCGAGCGCAAGCGGCATGCCATCGAGCCTTTCGCAGATGTCGACGATTGCCGCGGCATTGGCGAGAGTCGGTTTGAATTCCGACTGAACGTCTTGAATGCGAGCGAGCAGCAGCGCCACCGCCGGCGCTGCCGTGATCTGCTGCAGTTCGTCTGCATTCGCCGGCTGCCCGAGGGCAGGCAATTCCAGCGGCGGCAGGCGCAACACGCGTTCACTCACGAAACTCAACTGCTGCTGCGATGTGGCCAGAATCTTCAATAGTTCAGTGCCGCGCAATATCTCGACCGCCAGGGCGCCTACCCCTGCCGAGAGGCGATCGCAGTTGTCGAGCAGCAGAAGCGCGCGCCGGTCCGCGAATATCTCCGTAATCTTGTCGAGAAGTTCGCGCTCGCCGGCGGGCGCGATCGCGAGTGCCAATGCCAATGCCTGCAGCCATTCTTCGGCGCGGCGCATTGGCGCCAAGTCGAAAAACCAAACGCCGTCGGGATAGCGGTCTGCGTGGGCTTGCGCAAAGGACAGCGCGCACTGGGTTTTGCCCATGCCTCCAGTCCCGAGAAGCGTCAACGAGCGTCCGCCATTCAGCAGCGCGTCGATCTGACGCAGCTCACGCTCGCGGCCGATCAAGGTGTGCAAGGCGGCTGGAAGACGTACCGAGGCGGGCGGCGCAAAACGCGCGCGCGGCTCGGCGGGCGGTGTCGCCGCCTTTTCGACCGAACCTACGTAGCGGTACCCTGAGCCGTGAACCGTCTGGATGAACCGAGGCTCTTCGGCATCATCGACCAGCGCGCGACGTGCTAACGCGATAACACGATTGAGTGTCGACGGTGTGACATAACGATGACCCCAGACAGCATCCAGCAATTCATCCCGGGTCAGCAATTCTCCGGGTCGCATGACCAGCTGCGTAAGCACCGCGAATACCTTTGGCTCGTGTGTGTACTCGGTTCCGCCTTTTCTGAAAATGCGGTTTGCGATATCGAGCTCGCAGTCTCCGCAGCGATACACCGCCTGGTCCAATCAGATCTCCCTTCCGGCTGTCCGTCAATCCCTCACGAATCCCTCATGATTATCCAAGGACTGCGCCCGGCGTAAAGCCTAGATTGCACTCCGTCGATTCAGGTCGACAAGGGGAATTCCAAATACGCACACGGGAGTCTTTTCCATGAAATTCCAGAGCAGTTTACTCAATTCGAATAAATGCCGAGACGCCGTCCGCGGCGTGGGGCTGATCGCGATCTTCGCCTTTGGAGCCGGATTGGCTCAACAAGCAAGCGCCGGCTGTCTAGACGTCCCTGGAGTCAAAATACCGACGAGCGACCTGCGGAATTCGCTTTCGCCATTCGGTTCCGCCCGTTTCATGAAAGCCGATTATCGACAGGTGTCGGATGACGAGTATGGGCCGTCTTTCTTTCGGGCGCCGATCGTCGGGTTATGGGCTTTCAAGTACACATCCATGGGGAATTCGAAAACGTTGGGAATTCCTGACGGCGCGCCCATCGACAACGGCACTACCGGGTGGTTCGCCGATGGCAATGAAATCACCTTCTCGGGCACCCGCAACCCGATAGTCGGTGCGACCTGTATCGGCGTGTGGAAACAAACCGGCGAACGCACGTATGTGCTCAATCACATCGGCCTGTCCTGGAACCCATTGGCGGCTTCAAACGGCCCTGCGGGGCCGAACAATCCCAGCGGCGGACCAGGCGCGGTAGGCGGCCCGGGGTTCATCAAGCAGGTTGTGACCTTGTCGAGGGATGGTCAAAGCTACACGGGAACCTTTTCCATCAACCAATTGCTGCCGGATGGCAAGACACCTGCCACACCTGCGCCGATCAAAGGAATCATCGCGGCGACTCGCATAACGGTCGAGACCGACACGTTCGAGCCTTAAATCCGGATTCCCCCTTACGCCGGTGGCGTAGGGGGGATTGCCGCGCCTGCGAACAACCTCAGACCGAAGACGGGGCCCGCGGAGAAACCCGCTTCCGGCTCGAAGCGGATTCGCAGCACAGCCTTCTCGTCGGTCAGCGCGAGGGGAATGGAATAATCCCGTTCGACGAAATCGCCCGACCCGGCGCCGCTGAGCTGCTCGCTCGTCACGATAGTTCCGTCGATCAGAATCTTGAACCGACGATCGCGCTCCTCGCCCCAATAGGTCGCTTGCAAAGTCAGCGGACCGGGGCGCGCTTTCATGGTGCACTCGAAGAAGCCGCCGGAGCGCGCGTCGCGTCCGGCGCGTCCGCGATAGACGACGGCATAGGAGATTTTTGATTGCAACGAGTGATCGCGCTCTGCATCCGCCTCGCCGAGGCGCACGACGTCGGTGGAGCGCGCATCCAGCAAGCGCAGACGCGTCTGTTCGACCTCCAACTTGATTTGTTCTTCCTGCCACTCCGTTTCCGTGAAACGGCGAAAATATACGGCGGTGTTGTTGTCGTGCTGAAACGTGAAGGGACGCAGCTTAAGGTCTGTCGGATGCACAAGGCCCTCCGTGCTAAACACGGCGGCCTCCGCCGTTGGCACAATACATCGCGCAAGAGCTTCGCTTCGCGAGAGATCGTCGCCTCGCGCAAGATCGTCGCCGACCAATACCGGCGCGAGGCCGTTCCAGCGTTGTGTCGCAGGCCCTAAATCGCCGGCCAGCACCATCGGGCCGAACAGCAGCGCAACTGTTCGCGGATCGTCCAGGGTCGGTTCGATTCGCAGCTTGCGCGTCAGCGTGAGACGAATGACTTGTCCCGTTCGCCAGCGCCGGTGCAGCGATAGATAGCCATCGACTACGCGGGCCGCCGCAAGCTGGCCGTCTATGCTGACGCCCGGTGTTTCGCACCACGCGGGAATTCGCAGCGAGATGGCCGAAGCGCCTTTTCCTTGCGCCCGAGTGACCTTCAATACAATCTCATCAGCCAAGGGGTATGCCGTTTCGAGCCGCAGTCCGATATCCGGATGCGAGAGGTTCAATGTGGCCGGAATATAGAGATTGACGATGACATCGTTGCCACGCGTCCAGAAAATGGAATCGCCGTGTTTCGCATGGCTCTCCATGCCCGTTCCCACGCAGCACCAGAAGTCATCGAAAGGCGTCGAGAATTCACGGTGGCTGCCGGACATCATGGGCACCATGTAGGCGAACATGCCCGTCTGCGGGTGGTGCTGCGCGAGAATATGGTTCAGATGCGTGCGTTCGTAGTAGTCGAAATAGCTCGCGCGCGGCTGCTGCGCATACAGATATCGGGTCAGCTTCAGCATGTTGTAGCTGTTGCACGATTCGCAAGTTTGCTCAGTGATATGGCGCGAGATCGAGCGTGGCCCTGCGAAATATTCCCGGTCGGCATTGCCGCCGATGACGTAGCTGTAATCGCGGGTGACCGTATCCCAAAAGAAGCCGGCAGCTTTCAAATGACGCGCCTCGCCGGTCAGCTCATGCAACCGGGCCAGGCCGATCAGCTTTGGGATCTGGGTGTTGGCGTGTATGTTGGGCAGGCAGTCCTCGCCGCGGCTCAAGGGCTCCAACACTTTGCGTTGATAAATAGTCTCGGACAGGGCCAGCCAACGCCGGTTGCCGCTCCGGCTATAGAGCTCCGCAAAACTCTCGTTGAGGCCGCCGTGCTCGCAGCCCAACATTTTTTGGATCTGCTCGTCATTGAGAGCGTCGAACACGCCGCCAATGAAGGCGCCCAATTTTTCCGCCACGCGAACAGCCGCCTCGTTGCCGCAATGGCGATGGGCGTCGAGCAAACCCGCCATCAGCTTGTGCCAGCTATAGAGCGGTGCCCAGCTGCCGTTCAAATCGAAACTGCGAGCCCGGATGTCGCCCCGGCGAATCTCGTCGAATACGAATCTCCCCGGTTCAATGGCATCGCCTTGACGGCGGGTAAATCCGGCGACAAACCCGTCGGCGTTTTGTGCCTGGCACAGGGTAAGTTCATCGACAATATAGATAACGCGGCGCTTGCACCCGGCGTCGCCGGTCTGTGCATACATGAGGCTCAAGGCCGAAAGATAGTGCCCTAGAGTATGGCCGCCTATGGTGTCGCTCTCCCAACCGGCATACATAGCGCCCTTGGGAGGCAGCCCTGCCTGGCTGCGGAAGTTATGCAGCAGCCGATCGGGATCCAATCGGCGCAGATACTCGAGATTTACGCTGACCGCCGTGAGATACGGCGAGGGCAGCAAGCGTACCGCGCTTAGCGGCGCGGGTTTTGCCGGTTGCTGGATCGATGCCGCCGCGGGGTGCGCCGCCAGCAGTAGCGCGGCCGAAGCGCTTCCTTGCAGCACTCGCCTGCGATCGATACGAACAGGAAAATCTTCGGGCTCGGGCATACGGCGTTCATTTTAACTGTTGCGAATTGCGACGACCGGAGAGATTGCCGCCGCGCGCAGGGCGGGCCAGAGCACGGCGATCTGCCCCAGCAGCACAACGATGACTGCCGCGACAATGGTCGAGCCGACATTGAGGCGCGCCATTTCGAATTTGCCCGCCATCAAAAAGTTCAAGGTCAGTGCCAGAAGGACTCCCAAAACCGAACCCGCCGTCGCAATCATCAGATTTTCGGTCTGGAAGTAGCGCAGGATGGCAGTGCGCGATGCTCCCATTGCCCGGCGAATACCGATCTGCCGCCGCCTCTGCGACACCCAAAAGCTGGTGATGCCAATAATCCCGAATGCGGTCACGATCAGCAGCACCACGCTCACGACGCCGAGGATGATCGCAAGACCCCGGTCGTCGCGATAGGCACGCTGCCGGGTTTCGGCCATGGTGCGTGTCTTGTCGTTGATTCGCCCGCGGTTAATGGCCATCAATTGCCTCTGTGCGCTCTTCATCGCTGCCGCAAGCTGGCCCGGCTTCGCGCGCACCACGTAATCCGAGTACTGCTCGACATAGCGGTACGGTTGAAGCATGGCGTATTCAACCTTTTGATTCCTTATCGAAATCCAAGGCTGTTGCAGTCGCTCGACGATGCCGATGATGGGTGCCTTTTGCTTATAGTCGCCCAGGTAGATCGACTTACCCAAGGCATCACCATTCGGAAACAGTTTGACGGCCAATGCCTGACTCACAATCAGCGCTGCAGGCGCCTTGCCCTCCAGGTCATTGCGCTCGGTGATTTCCCCGGGCTCGAAGTTCCGGCCGGCAACGAGCTTGAGGCCCAGGGTCGATAGGCCATGCTCATCGGTAAAGTAGAGCGCACCGCTGGTCACCCAGTGCGCATCTCCAGCCTCCAACGAGAGGCCGTCGTCCCAGCCGCCGTTGGAAAGCGGGTAGGAGTTGGAAGCATAGGCATCAACGACTTCGGGCAGCGCGCGCAGCGCGGCTAAATCGGCCTGTGCTTTGGCCGCCAGGTCGGCGGGATTCCCCACCCATTGGTTGGCCATGGTGAAAATGTCCTGCTCCTGCAGGCCCGTCGGCCGTTCGCTGGAACGCAGCCGCTGCTGAATGAGGAACAGGCTATTGCACAAAATGGCCAAGGTAATGGCCGTCTGGACGACGATCACGATCGCGCCGACTTTATTGCGGCGCATGGCGGAGAGAATAGGGTGCAGTTCCATGGACATTCCTCTTGTCCATGGTTGGAGGACCGCGGGGACCGTATCGTTTAGATGGCCATCATTAATGTGCGGGCGAGGATACGAGATCGCAAAATTTGGCCATGTCGATGTTACCTCCGGAAACGACCGCGACAATCGGTCCCGGTCCGGCCTTTCCCGTGAGTGCCGCGGCCAGCGACAACGATCCTGCGCCCTCTGCGACGACGCGCGCCTTCTCCGCCAGCATGCGCATCGCCTCCTTGGTCTGCTCCAGGCTGACGACGATTGCGCCGTCAACCACGGGCTTCAACCGCTCCCACATGCGCGGAAAGAGGCTTTGGCCGCCAGCGCCGTCTACGAACGATGCCTTCCAATCTTTGAAGACCTGCGGCGATCCCATTGAAAATGACAGGGCCGTCGGCGCGGCCGTCTCGGGCTCCACGCCCCAAACCTTGATTGCCGGTTTCAAGGCTTTCAGGGCACTGCCCACCCCGGTGATGAGTCCGCCCCCGCCGATGGCGGCAATCACGGCGACCGTGTCCGGTGCGTCTTCGAGAATCTCGAAACCCATGGTGCTGTGGCCCGCGATGAAGTTCTGGTCATCGAAGGGATGTACGAACGTTCCCGTCACGCCCGGATACGCGCGATCACCGAGTGCGCGCCATGCTGCCTCATAGGGCACGGGCACAAGTTTCGCGCCGAGGGCTCGCATCCGATCGATCTTCGCGGTTGGCGCGGTCTCGATCGCAACCACCGTGCAGGGGACGCCTGCGAGTCTCGCTGCGTACGCGACCCCCTGACCGGCGTTGCCTGCACTGATCGTCCATACGCCCAGCTTTCGTTCGGCCTCCGAGAGCATGGCTACGGCATTGACGGCGCCTCGAAGTTTGTAGGAATTGGTGGCCTGCAAATTCTCGAGCTTGAGGCGGATGTCGGGGAAATTCGGCCCTAAGTCAAGACGGACGAGCGGCGTGCGCACAACGCTGCCCGCAATTCTGCGTCGCGCATCCTGCATCTCGATCAATGTTAATGGACGAACCGCCTCGAGCGTCTTGAGCACTTGTTGATTCCTCGTCGTTTGGACGGTTTGAACTCTAGCAGGTCCGGCGAGCCCTCCGATATCACGCCGGCCGAATGATGGAGGCGCGCGTGATCTCACGCAAATTGCGCGCCCCGACTCCCACCATGGCGAGCGTCAATTCGTTGTCCAGCAGTTCGAGCACACGATCGACGCCCGGTTGCCCATACGCGCCGAGTCCCCAAATGTAAGGCCGGCCGATCCCCACCGCGGTCGCGCCCAAGGCCAGGGCCTTAAGAACATCCGTTCCACGCCGCACGCCGCCATCGAGAATGACAGGCACTCGACCGCGTACTGCGGTCGCGATTTCCGGAAGGCATTCGAGCGTACCTCGGCCAGTGTCGGTGGCTCGGCCCCCGTGGTTGGAGACGATGATGCCGTCAGCGCCGTTTGCAACCGCGAGCTCTGCGTCTTGGGCGGATTCGAGGCCCTTAATGAGGATTTTCATCCGGGTCACGTCTCTCAGCCGTTTGATGAAGTCCCACGTGAGCGATGACGATGTGGTCTGCAGGCCGCTCGCATCGATCTGCGAAAACATCGGGCGCGAAGTGAAGGGGGATCCGGTCGGCGCGTGGCAGGCAGTGCAGGTTCGAGTATCGGTCCGCGCGAGCCGCAGAGCCGTCTCGATGTTCCGGCCCGCCGGTAAATCCACCGTTACGGCGACGACAGGGCAGCCGGCGGCTTCAGCGCGTTTCACCAATTTGGTGGTCACCTCGAACTTGGACGTTGTGTAGAGTTGGAACCATACGGGCGCACCGCGCGCGGCGATGACATCCTCGACGCCGGTGGAGGTCACCGTCGAGAGGATCTGCAGATGTCCGCGGGCCTTCGCGGCTTTGGCCACCGCGATTTCCCCTTCAGGATGAAAGGCCCTTTGTGCGCCGAGCGGACAAAGAATGATGGGGCTGTTGAACTTCTCGCCGAACAGCTCGACGCTCAAGTCGATTTTGCTGACGTCGATCATTCGGCGCGCCTGCAATTGATAGCGCGAATAGGCCGCGCGGTTAGCCTTGAGCGTATCTTCGCCGTCCACGCCGCTGACTAGATAGCCCCAATGGGCGGGAGGAATGTTCCGGTGTGCCACCGGCTCGAAATCGAACACATCCAGTGCATCGCCGGCGCGAGCAATCAGGCCGTCGCCGTTGGACACCGGCGTCTGCGCGAAGGCCCTGCCGAGAAATCCCAGGCCCGCGTACAACGGGCTTGCCGCAAGAAAGCTGATGAAGGCACGCCGACTATTCATTCCGCCCCCTTTTTCAATTAATTATTGTTGTGAGGTTTTTTTCGCTGAGATATGTGCCGATTGCCGCAGCACTGCCCGCGGAGTCAGCCAGGCCGATGTAGCCATCAGGGCGGATTAGATATACCGCGTTGCGCCGCAGACCCGCCCGACGCATGCCTGCACGCCACGGGAAAACGTGTAGCGGAATTTTTCAGGTG
>Ga0210387_10001849_pt1 | contig 16076 bp, 19 predicted proteins | sample IncBWC7OmetaG_FD_160108 | JGI IMG/M metagenome (GOLD analysis project Ga0210387, IMG submission 160108) | Forest soil microbial communities from Barre Woods Harvard Forest LTER site, Petersham, Massachusetts, United States - Inc-BW-C-7-O ...
CAGGAGAATCAATTATTTCATTTGCTATTAAGCGTCGACGCTTAGGTCACACCTTCTTGACGCTGCTAAGGACATACGGCATGCCGTGTTCGTCCCTGTATGCACCAACACCCAGATTTATCTTGCGCGGATCCTTGTCCGCCTTGAAGGCCTCCGTGACGCCTACAAATGTGAATTGAGCAAGAAAAAGAATTGTTTTAACGGCTTGGGAACAACTGCACCAAGAATGGGATCAGGAGGACCAGCGGGGACAACAGCCCATGTCGAGAGGGAGCGGAGGGTTTCTCTGGTGGTGCGACGGGCAAAGGCAGTTACTAATAGCATTCCAGGGAATAGTCGAGGGAGCGGTAATGATAAACGAGCGTTAGTATAGCCAAGTATAGCAAGTATTACAGGGTCTTGCATAAAAACATGCGTGTGAAAAATGTTGTTTGTCTTGCTTTGTGATGTGGCCTGATGTGGTAATTGCTCAAAGGATGTACGGCAAACACGGCCGGCTTGTTGGCATGTTCCAGCTATTAATATATATAATCTCCGCTAACACTAACCCACAATTAGGGTTTATCTATACTTGACCGTGACTCTTCCAGTGCTACTACTAGTACTAGTAGTTCTACCATGGCTGATACACAACCGCAACCACCGACTGTAGAGCAGTGAGTATGTCTGGAACTAGTCGACTCGGCAACTTCACCTACTCATCTAAATGCTCGTTAGGACTGGAGACCCAGCGGGTCCATCTAAAAGCGAGCTCAAAAAACGTGCAAAGCAGCTTGAGAAAGAGAAAAAGGCCGCCGAAAAGGCAGCTAAACAGCAAGAAATAGCCTCGCAGCAAGCAGCAGCTGAAGTCGTGCGTTTCGAACCTGTACACCCATCCCGATCTCAATCCCACTCACATGACGTCTCGACAGGACTTCGCAACCAAATTCTACGGCCCACTGCCTTTAAACCAATCGCAATCACGCCCCCGTCGACCCCGCGCTCTTATCTCCTCTCTGTCATCCCGCGATGGCGAAACCATCCTCCTACGTGCCCGCCTTCAGACATCCCGTGCCCAAGGCAACAAGATGGTCTTCCTCAACCTCCGCCAGCGCACCGACTCTGTGCAGGCACTCCTAACAGTGACACCCGAGAAGGTTTCGAAGCAGATGGTCAAATGGGCTGCAAGTCTGGCCGATGAGAGCATCGTGCTTGTAGAGGGTGTTGTTAGGAAGAGCCCGGAGATTATCAAGAGTGCTAGCGTTGGCGATGTGGAAGTTCATGTTACGCAGGTGATGTGGCAGACATGGCGAGATCGCATTCAGCACACTGAACGGAGTATCGCTGCAGCTCCATCTGGTTTCTGGAATCGATGGACGATTGCCGTTCTCTCTCGAAGATGCTTCTCGTGCCGATACCGAGATCGAGTCCGCAGACGTGCAGTACAACAGAGTCCTTCTCGACACACGCCTCAACAACCGAGTTGTCGATCTTCGGGTACGTTCTAAGTCGATCATAGCTGCGTTTTAGGCTGATAGGAAGCCGGCTAGACACAAACAAACCAAGCAGTGTTCAAGCTCCAAGCTGCCATCGGCGACCTCTTCCGCGAGTTCTTGAGCGCAAATGGGTTCACGGAGATCCACAGCCCTAAACTCCAAGGTGCAGCAACAGAATCTGGCGCTTCTGTATTCAAAGTTAGCTATTTCAAAGGTGATTTCAACCCATTTATCAGTCATACCTTCTTAACGCCTTTTTAGGCAGCGCCTTCCTTGCCCAATCTCCACAACTCGCGAAGCAAATGGCCATCGCAGCTGATTTTGAACGCGTATACGAAATCGGACCCGTCTTCCGCGCGGAAGATTCCAATACACACCGTCACCTTACGGAGTTCATGGGGCTTGATCTGGAGATGACCATCGAGGAGCACTACCATGAGGTGATGGAATTGCTCGATGGGCTGTTCTTGAGCATCTTCAGAGGGCTGCGGGAGAGATATAAGAAGGAGATCGAAGTTGTTGGCAAGCAGTTCCCGGCAGATGAGTTCAAGTGGAGAGAAGGTCATGAGGGGACATTGAAGTTGACGTTCAAGGAAGCAATTGATATCCTGGTGGAGGATGGTGTACCGAGGGATGCTTTAGATGATATCAAGTGGGTAGTTTTTCGGTTTGGTATCTGTCTATGAGCGATCACTGACTTTGTGACGAACTAACAGCACGGAGAATGAGAAGAGACTTGGACGGCTTGTTAGGGCCAAGTACGACACGGATTATTTCATCATAGACAAGTTTCCCATGGATCTTCGTCCTTTCTACACGATGCCCGATGCTGCGGATCCTGTGAGTTCCTAGTCGTCCCTTTTCTCTCAATCCCTCTGATGAATCCTCTAGACCCTGTCAAATTCCTACGACTTCTTCATGCGTGGCGAAGAAATCCTCTCTGGGGCTCAGCGTATCCACGAACCCGTCCTCCTCGCTGAGAAGATGCGCAACAAGGGTGTCGACCCTGACACCATGAAAGGGTATCTCGATGCTTTCCGCATGGGGTGTCCACCTCATGGTGGAGGCGGAATCGGCTTGGAACGTGTGTTGATGCTGTTCTTGAAGCTGAATAATATTAGGAGGGCGTCGATGTTCCCTAGAGACCCCAAGAGATTGGAGCCGTAGATGACGATGTTAGAATGGCCGTGATAAGTATACAGAATAAAGGTTTCGATCATCCTTGCTATCTGAGCTTGGCTTCTGGTCAGCCTCCTGAGCAATCAAGTAGCTCTTCAAAGAATGTCAGCCGCTGTAGTATAAATCTCACGGACGGTCCATCTCGAAATGGTATCTTTAAACCCAAGTGGGTGCCCGCCCAACAACTTGCAATCACCACGCCCTCCATCTACTCAAACACCCTCGCGGTCAAGACACCGAATCATGTTCATCCTATCCCGCACGTTCGAAGAAAGCGACACTTGCCCACCTAACCACCCCGCTTGCATACCCACTGCAAAATTTGACGCTGCTTCAGAACAAGAGACAAGCTCGAACGAAGGGATTACCGAAACCAATGCCGCCACCGTAACCACAGGTGCTGATGGCTCGGTGCCACCCGGGGCTCACAGGTTCATCGGCGTTGTGATTGTCTCAGGCATTATCCTCATCTGGTTTCTGCTGTGGCTGGCATTTGGAAAGTCGCCGAGGAGGAAAATGAGGGAGTGGTCTAGCTGTTGTTGTCGGAAGAAGGATGGTCATGGGGAGGTGAAGAAGGGGGGCATTGTGAATTCGAGAAAGAAGGCGAAGAAGACGGGTCCAAACAATACCGAGAAGCAGAGTCAGACGAAGGAGTCGGGGGAGACGTCACCCCAACTCGACGCAGAGCTGGGCTACATGGCTGACTGGGAGATTGGGCAAGTGATTGACTGCGATGAGGTTCGTGTTTGCTAAATGGGTGTAGTATGTGTGGGAGCTGATGTCCAGGTTCACATTCATCTGCTTTGAAGGGACAAGGCTTGCATTCTAGAAGTTATACCGCGTGACGAAGAAGGATCTACTTCAGGACGAGTCTTGTTAGGCGTCACAGTCACGAGGCACGTGATTGAATAATACATATTAGTTTCAAATCTTGATTGAACCTAATAGTAATATTGATAGTGTAAATCGATAAATTCCTGATGGCCGACACTGGAGCTTGTGGATAGCAATATTATCGTCTGAACTGTTGTATGCCAGTGCCCGCTACTCGTGGTTTGTCTTTTGAGCAACGAGCTCTGTGAATTCATGCTTGAGAACGCGTTGGTGTCAACACGACCGACACGCGAATTATGAGTGACCAGCTGTGACTCTGTGGTACTATTCCAGATCTACCAAAGATCTGAGATACCAATAGAAGACATGGAGAAATTAATCTAGGTCACAGTTCACTTGCTCGATATTCATTTTCTTCTTTCCGTGCCCCGAAAATCCAAGTAAGTTGCCAAATTAATCGAATACGATCGGACCGATGATCTTGCGCTCTCCGAATCTGGCTTTCCCCTTTCAGACTTGTATTTCATTCAACTACGCCTGAAAAATGAAGCCCAGCAACCATGAGGTGAATCCATTGCAGAATAACAAGTTGAAGTTTTTCCGGAGGCTAGTTGGCATGCCAGTCAGGTGGTATTCAGGAAGTCAGTTCAGATTTTGGCGGCATCATCTGGAAAGATCCATTGAAAGATATATAACAAACCCGCAGATCTACCCAGAAAACGGGGCATTCATTACAAACACATCCATGAGATACGTCATTCAATATTACTGGGAGGGAATGCATATCTGAGCACCCCTTGCATAACAACGGAAAAATAAAACGTCAAACGAACCATTTATCAACACACTGCAGACACCCTACGCGCCTCGTTTAACGCCTCCGGCTCCTCCGTCTGTCCGAACGTGAGCTGTTCGCCTGACCTATAGCACTGGCAGGAACCGGGTTCCCTTCCAAAGCAGCGGCAATGAATTCGGCTGGGAGATCAATGTGTACGCCTTCCGAATAAGTATAGGCATCCAGAGGAGAGTACGCGGGAGGCTCCCGTCTCGACAGCCCTTGGGCCTGTGTGACCTCGTTACTCTCTGAGCTGCCTCTCCGACGATGATCGCCATTGTTTGATCGGGAGAGAGCCTGCAAATGGATATCACGTTGATTAGGTGTAGGGGGATTGGGGGTCATGGGAGAATCAGGGCTCGGGTGTACCTGAACGGTCAATTCTGAGCCTGAGTCGGACAAAGACGCGGCAATGTGAGTGAGGGAGGGGCGATGACGACGAGGCGTGGAAAACGGGTTTCTCGCACCTGCGACAATGTCGGGAGAAGGGGATCGAGACGACGTCGAGGGGGACGACGGCCCGGAGGCAATTTCACCCTCCTCCAAGTCTTGGTCGATGGACTCTCCGGGAGAAGGGGGTAGATTAGAATTAGGTGGAGCATGAAATGGAAGGTCCGTGGGGGAGACATATCTCCGTGACGTCGAGGGTCCTGCATTTTCACTCTCATCGGGTTCCTCATCGATGGGAGTGATGGGTGGTGGTGGAGTCAGCGGAGTGGTTGCCGACAAGGAGGAGTTTCGTAGCGGTGAAGAACCAACGGGAGCACCGGTGGGAGAGTTTTTTGGGCGTCGGGAGCGATGAGAACGTCGGGATGGAGGGGGCGAAGAAGCGCTTGGGGTGCTCTGTGGCGTTCCTTCGCGGCTTTGTCGGATACCTCCGCCAACGTCGAGCAAGATACTACCACGCTCGCTGCCATAAGCTGGTGGTGGTGCAAGTGTCCCTACACTCGGAGCCAAACCCCACTTCTTAACATTCGCTTCGATGTACACAAATCCAGCCTGTCCCAGGTTGACGTGAACGCTGCAGGGCCCGTCAGCCCCAATCGTGGGAAATAGGTTCCACCGACTCAAACCAATGAACGCATCCTCCGTCTTACGCCCGTTACGAGTGTAGAAGACTGTTCCAGTCCGAGGGCGATACCCAACACCTAAAACATCTCCCTCCTTAAAAGGTGGACCAAAAGGTGAAGCAGTGAAAGGATAGTTGTGAGACTTGTCGCCGTTGGAATGGTACGCAACAGAATATCGATTGAACCCAGGTAAGCGGAAGGCAGGATACGGTTTAGTTGCCAATCCAACAGCGATCGTCGTAGTCTCGGGAAGATCAAACATCTTGACCTCCCAATAGTAAACCTCGTTCAGTTTTGGCAAGGGGAGGTTAGATTGGACGCATGACGATGAAGCCGGATCGGGAAGAAATGTAATTTCAGTTCGTGCATGTACGAGAAGGGAATTGACGGTTTCGTAGTCTGGTTCGAAACACCATGCGGAGACACCTTTCTCCTGGATCGACAGGAACTGGGATAGTGTGATGTCTGTCGGAAGAGAGTTTGGTGGATACTGTATTTGATAATCTGTTGATGTGCAGATGATATTGGCACCGAAGTCAGTTATTGCGTTGAAATTGAACCAACTGCAAACCTTTTGCTCGCAGATACGCCCGTCGAACATGTTCACCGACACTCTCGAGCCAACGAGACTCGACGCCCTCAAAGCCTCCCTCACCGTCTATGAGCTCTTCTCGACTCATGTCCACAGGACCATCATTGTCGCGTAAAATGATGCCTCGCCGCCTGCGGATGAGCAGTACGCAGACAAGGAAGAGCAAAAGAAGGAAAAAGAAAGTGGATAGAACGATGAGTAGGGGTAAGAGGACCAATAAGGCATCCTGCTTAGGTGTGTTTGAAGGTGGAGACTCTGGGGTATCAGCTTGTGTGGTTGCAGCGACGTCTGCCAGAGTTGAGACGCCAGACGAGAAGTATTCATCAACGAGAAAGTGAGGAGAGTGCTGATTACGAGTCTGAAAGCCCTCTATAGCCATATTGAAGGAGGAAATGCGACTGCTGTAGTCGTCAAGTAGTGGTCGTCAATGAGTCGGGTGTGTCCAGCCTCCATCGGCAAAAGTAATGGAAGCGGCCGGCCATTTATTCGTGAGAATAATGTCCATATTAGACCGGTACTCTCAGATTCTTCTTTAACCATGAATTCGACGCTCTCCCCCACTGCCAAAGTCAGACGAAAGCCTTCAGCTCGTCGCCGCGCTGGGTCACACGTCCCACCTTATCAAACCCAGGAGACTCACGATGCCGCCTTGAATGCAATCCGATCTTTCCTGAGAGGCCGAACATCCTATGATGCCTTTCCCGTCAGCTTCAGGCTGATAGTCTTGGACACAAAGCTGAACGTCAAGAAGGCTTTGCAGTGTCTACTATTGAATGGTGGGACAAGCAAGTATGCGCTGCAACCCCATCCACATGTCTCTTAACATTCCTTTCATTGCGTTGCAGGTGTAGTTTCTGCTCCACTCTGGAATAGCGAGAAGTCTCGTTTCGCGGGAATGCTCACCGTATTAGATATTATCCACCTCATCCAATATTACTATCGCACGGCCTCTTATGACTATGCCGCCGCAGATGTAGAGACTTTCCGGCTAGAGTCTTTGAGAGGTGTGCATATTCCGTCCATCAGGGAGGACTCGTTGATTGACATAATCTTGGCAATAGACATCGAGAAGGAGCTTGGGGTAGCCACGCCACCACTTTTACGAGAACATCCATCCAGTACTCTCTACGACGCCTCGAAGCTCTTGATTCAAACCCCCGCACGCAGGCTTCCTCTCCTCGATAACGATACAGAAACAGGTCACGAAGTTGTCGTATCAGTTCTAACACAATACCGCTTGCTTAAATTTATTTCTATCAATGTCAGTCAGCCAGACTAACTTGATCGTCACTGCTGATCCGTTTTTTTTCGGCATTCAGTGTAACAAGGAGATCCAACAGCTTCATTTATCATTGCGTAAACTCAAGATCGGAACATATGTATCCGCCCCACCACTGTCGGAAGTTCCGGAAGGCCAAAATCCTTACTATCCAATCGCCACCGCGTCTTTAAACACTCGTGTTTTTGACGTAGTCCACATGTTTTCCGAGCGTTCGATCTCAGCTGTACCGATTATCAACGAGGAAGGGGTCGTCGTCAACCTATACGAGACCGTCGATGTCATTGTACGCGGGCATTTTTGTTTCTATGTCACGAAACACCCTCCTGAAGCACTCTTGATCACTATAGACCCTTGTTCGATTAGGAGCCTACCAGTCACTCGATCTCAAAATTTCGGAAGCTCTTAATCAACGCTCCCCAGATTTCCCGGGCGTTGTCATTTGTACTGCTTCAGATTCCCTCGGTACCCTCCTCCAACTGATCAAGAAACGGAGGGTTCACAGACTAGTTGTTGTAGAGGGCGAGGTGTGACATCTAGCCATTGGTCAATATGGGCCTCAATTGACGATCCGTCCAATTATAGGAAGAAGAGAAGAATGGCGGGAAGAAAGGTCGGCTGTTGGGTATTATCACACTCAGTGATGTCCTCCGATACGTCATTGGCGAGGTAGGCATCGGTGAAGGGCAAGAACCGGAGGAGGAAAAGAAGCCCACAGAGGAGGCTGGCCCCACCAAGGAAGCATCGTCGTGATCTACAACACCCCGACAAGACGACGGCAGCTTATTTCATCTAGTTTTTTCGATCGCAATTCGATGGAGGAAACCTTGTACCTTTATTATTTTCATCTACACAGCGGAGTATAGGCTTTTTTTTTCTACGATAGATAGGGGAGTTGCAAGTCCTTTCTACACGTTTCTCCCTCCTTATTCTTTTTCCTATTAAAAACACTTGATAATTTCTTTTTGGGTGCTAGAAAGATATGCAGAAAATCCAAAATGACCGCCATGTATCCTCAAAAAACCAATCCACCATTCTAAACGTGTCAAACAGAACATCAGCTCTTTACATACCTTGTCCATGGGTACACCAAAATTTGGGACCTTAGGTGTAAGGTGTTCCGGTCCATAACCGGTGTATGGTAATATTGGTGAAGTGCCTGATTACTAGACTCCGCCGCGGCCCCTTAAAAACTTTTTTTTTCGGCAGTCGGTACTACTAGTACCCGCTTGAAGCTACACCGTGCACCAGTCCCTAGCCACTGAGTCCTTTCCTCCTTTGCAATGATTATCAATTTTTTAATTTAACATCCGCAGGGCAAACCAATAGATCTAATGATGTTTGAATTTTTTTTCGCAAACTTGGGCACCTACTTCAAGTTACTAGCGACGGGACTACCGCTAACGTTGAGATGGTCTGGCCCATCACACTCACTCGCTCTGTTACTGGCAGCAAAGTTATTCACTGTTCACTTGCCGCTGCACTGGAAGTCCTTCACGACCCACCATCACTTATCGAAATGAACCCCATCGTTCTCAGTAAAACAGCAGACCCTTCAAATCGAGCATCGTACCGCGTTACTGACAGACTTCTCGTCTTCGGATATTTTCATACACAAACGACTTACACATGCACGTTTAGTTTTTGTGATGATGGAGTAGATGTGGATGTGAATGCTGGTGCTGGAACAAAGGGGAAAACTAGATGGAGGGCAAGGGCCGTTGAAAGTGGGACCGAGGTGTGTGAAGAAGTCTCCATGCAGGTGTGTTCTAAATTTTATGTTTGACTGTCAGCTGCTGATCTTTACTAGGGCCTTTTCTTCTTCATGCCATTTATAGTTGGCACTTTAACACAGTCTCACCATGCGTTGCTCGAGAATTTAGCAGCCAAGCTGGAGAAATCCCATAGTTAGTCCTTCGTCTATTTTGCTCATTCCATTGAAATGCGTACTGACATTCGCCAACGCCAGCCTGAGAAGATTGAAAGAGGAGCCTTCCACGCCCGATCTTAATATCGACCTCCTTTCACTCGCCCTCGTTGTCTTAACTCTTGTCGTTAGCATCCTATATCCCAACGTCATTCATATATGGGCGTTCCTTTTGACTGCTGTTTTTTTCCTACTAAAAAAACACTATTTTCTAATTTGCAAAAAGGTGCGCGAGAGTGTCCGAGAGACATGCAGAAAATGCAAATTAAAAATGACTTGTATTAGCCGCAATGTACTCCCAAAAAGCGCTAGCTATCCGAACCACCCTCCTAAAGTGCCCAAAAAGAAGCTCGCCGTACCTTGTAAGGCAGATCTTGTTGCAGACTTATGAGCCTGCGAGTCTAGCCTTAGTTCAACCAGGGTTTTGTGCTAAGCCCAAAGTGCACGGTTGAGTCAAGGTTTCACTCTGCTTTCGAGATGCTTTCGAGGCGTTACGCTTAAATTCCTCGAGAACTTAGAAGGGAGCTTGTGGAAGACGATCTGATTACTATATATATGATGAGAAATTTTGCACCGATATATGATCCGATTGCGTTCGCTTTCTCTTGAAGTAATATATATATAACATCCGCAGGACGACCATGTATATAGATCTAACATAGAAATTATAGCTGAAGTGGATGTTGTTCAAGAAAAACTTTTTTGCGACTCCCAATCTGCTCCTCAATAATAATAAGTTTCTTTATCTGCAGTGCCTTTATTTACATTTATCCAACTACAGTGTAGCATATACTTCATGTTCAAGTTGTCGTCCAGTGCTCCGCAGAATTACAAGTATATCATTGTCACGAAGGCGATGGCTGTAGTAATCTAACAGGAATTGCCTTTGGCACCGCTAATGATGACGAATCGCGCTCCAGCCCCAGCGTACCATCCAATAACACTTCCAAAGATCGACCAACCCCCACCCCTCTGTCGCAAAAATTTCACAAAACCAGGGAACACGTCCGCAGTCAAATCTTCCATCGTTACATCAACATACCCTATCCCTTCCAAATCACGAACATACTGTTCTGTAGATATCATGTTCGCCTTTGGCATCAACCTCAGAAGTGAAGTGATGAACCGGTTTCGATGACTTTGCATAGCCAATGGGGAGAAGCATATGTCGGCTAGTGCTATACGACCGCCAGGCGCAAGTCGATCGAAAGATTGACGTAGGAAGGTAAAGCGGGTGTTGAAATGATACGCGCAGTCCAGTGCAAGAATAGTGTCGAAAAAGAAACTGGAGGAGGGGTCGAGTGGATGCCCGATGGATGCTGGTCGATATATTGCATCTCCCGGGTAAAGGGTGACTTTTGTTTTTATGCCATGATGCTGAGAGGATTGAAGACGCGTCACTCGGACGTGGGAGCGGTGATGATGCGCGACAAGACTTGTGATCCCAGTAAGACTTGATGGACGGGGGACGGATGGATGGGAGAGCAGAAGGATCAATGATTCACCACTTCCGTGACCAACATCTGGATAGTATTGAATGGAAGTAGGTGTGGTAACGCTGAGAACTTCATACCTAGGACTTTTCCACTAGTTTTGCATTTCGCTGTTTGGACGAGCTTAAGAGCAAGAGCTGTTTACAAACGAAATGAGGACATGTCGATGTACAACCTAATGGAACAGACCTTCACAGGATTCGGAAAAAACATCTGTGCTCTGTTTCACCGAATCTATTTCTGGTCAAATGAAAAGAGAACGACACAGACTGACCTTCCAGTATCCCATATTGAGCCATTCCGTCCTTGGAGGTGCGTCGGGATCTTCATCTGGAACCTTGTTCAGCGACAGGTGGAACAAGCTATATGGGTCTTTGGATCTTATGAGCAGCCAGACAACTACGGAAAGGCCACCGATAGTTAAAACAAACGGCGATAGATGATCGGGGCATAGGAGGCTAACGACAAGAGCTAAAACAACGGGGACGAGTGAAAGCAGAATAGTAGTTATTGTTGATAATGATAATAGGATCGTGGAAGGCCCTTCTTTTAATCTTCTGGTATTGGTTAATGTCAGTATGCATTTCAATCGGGAGAACGTAGTGGACGAAAGACCGACTATGAGATTTCTCTAGCTTGACTGCTAAATTTTCGAGTAACGCACGGTGAGCCTGTGTTAAAGTCCCAACAATATACGGCATGAAGCAGAAAAGACCCTGGTAAAGACCAATATAAGCTGAGAGCTAGAGTACCAAGCTTGCGTAAAATTTGGGGCACACCTGCACGGAGACTTCTTCAAACACCTCGGTTCCACCTTCAACAGCCCTTGCCCTCCATTTAGTTTTCAGCTTTGTTCCAGCACCGGCATTCACATCCACATCTACTCCATCATCACGATAACTAAATGTGCCTGTGAAGGTCGTCTGTGTCTGGAAATATCCAAAGACAACAAGTCTTTCGGTGATGCTGTATAGTGCTGGATTTGAATGGTCTGCTGTTTTACTGAGAACGATGGGGTTCAGCTCGATAAGTGATGGTGGGTCTTGAAGGACTTGAAGTGCAGCGGTAAGTGGACAACGAATGATTTTGCTGCCAGTAATAGAGCGAGTGAGTGTGATGGGCCACATCTCAAAGTTAGGGTCGATGCCTTCCACTACAACTTATATATAAGTATCTACATACCAAATATGGGACGTTTAGCTATGCACAACACAAACAATCACTCTTTCTAATGACTGCCATCCAAGCCGTATACATTCGGGACTTCGAAGAACGCTCCGAGCCCAAGCCCCACACCGTCTACAGGATAGAAATCCAAGCTCACGTCCGATCATGGCAAATGTGGCGACGGTATTCTGAATTTGATGATTTACACACAGATCTGACTAAATCTACTGGATCACCGCCACCACGCGCGTTACCACCCAAACACAAATTCTCCATTCTCCGATCGCATACTGACACTAAAATACTAGAGGAGAGGAGGATTGGGCTGGAGAATTACCTTCGAGCTATCATCGGTGCGAAGGAGGACAAATGGCGGGAGAGTTTCGCATTCCGGGGCTTTCTCGGAGTCCCGGTCGGTAGACAAGGTGGTGTACGAGGGGGTCCCCCGACACAATTTACTTCGTCTTCGTGGCTAGACGAGCACCTCGAGCTCCAGACGCGAATACGGGACGTACGCGCAGACGTCAATAAGCGCGATGCCTTGTCGGATCGTGGTGACGTCGGCGCCTCACACAAATCCAATGTGAGCGCGAAACAGAAGCTCGCAGGTGTCCTTTCGCGAATTGGGACACTGGGAAGGGGATTGCGGGAGTTGGGCATGAGTGGGATGAGTGAAGGGGAACTACAGAGACGGACGGATATGGTTGCGCGACTGCAGGATGACTGCGAGAAGCTGGGGAAAATGGTGACTATTGCCAGGCAGACGTCGCGCGGGGCTGTGTTTGGGGGTGCCAGTGGACCGGCTGCGAAGGATCCTGCGCCCGAATCTGACCGGGAGGCATTATTGGGTGTGCCTTCGTTCAAGCCGATTACACGGGTGTTTGGGACTGCTGCGCAACCACGGGAGACCGAACAGACGCGGCCGCTGGATGACCACGGGCTGCTCCAGTTTCAGGAGGTTCAGATGGAGCAGCAGGATTCTCAACTGTCCCAATTGACTGCAATTCTGCAGAGGCAGAGGCATCTGGGTGAAGCGATTGGGAGTGAGATTGCGTACCAGAATGAGATGTTGGACGATTTGTCCAACGATCTGGATCGTGTAGGAGGGAAGCTTACGGCTACGAACAGACAGATGAATAGGCTGGGATAGAGTGATGCGGGTGGATGAGGACCATTTATATAATTTTTTTGGAAGTGTTTGTACATGGATGAGGTATGTGTTGTGCTAGATTTTAGGTGGTAGGAGCGTAACATATTATTTGGGTTGTAATCCAGTTTATGCGGTGGTTGCTCTATGTATCTCTACATGTATATCAGTTGTGTTTTGTCAGGAATTTCCCAACTCCCTACGAAGCAAGCATTCAGTATCCTTGAAGTATGGGAGAATGACATTGAACATACCTCGAAGGAAGCAATCATTATACCGCACGCAGGCGCAATCTTGGCTATTCGAGGCAAAATACCCGTGAACAAAGACGAAGCACCTTCTGTACGGACAATCCGTACGAGTAAAGGAATGCTGGCGGATATCGGCGAATTCGACGGCGAAATTATTAGAGATTGTCGCCGCGTTTTGAGAACGTCGAACGGGGACGTTATTAGGGCTGCAGAGGTTCCACTAACCGCTCCGCTGACAAAAGCGACCCATGCACCTTCACGACCACGTCGCGCGAAAGCGTTTTTCCAACCCTCGTAACTTGCCCAATAAATTCCAGAGAAAGGAACATCTCGCCAAAGGGTAGGCCCAACCCCTCGCCATAGATATTTAACACCTTGATCCCGGACAAGGGCGCGGACGGAAGTGAGAACTGAGCGGAGCGTATGGGGGCTATCGGATGAGAGGGGGGTTGATTGGAGATTTGTTCGGATGAGTTCTAGAGGTGATGCGACGATGGTGATGGTAGACCGTGCAATGATACCGGCTGATACGGGAACGAGAGCTTGCGAGGGTAGTAGCGGAGGGAGGACTACGTTCAATAAATGATCATATGTTAACATGTAGGATGTTGTAGATGGGACTCCAATGACTCTGGAGATGACATCAGTATTCATGCCGTCGTAACGAGCGATGAAATGCTCACAATGTTGTCCCAGCTCCCTTCCACAGACCACGAATGCCCTCTGCGCGCCAGACATGTTGTACGGCGTCAAGGAACCCATTTACCCTCTCCGTTTTGAATACACCATTCTCCCACACACAGACAAGCTCCTCCGCTGCGACCTGCCGTGCAAGAGATGACATGTTCCGCAAGCACGGTACATTTGCTGGTTGACAGCATGTATTTGGTGGAGGACGGGGAAAGAGGGGCAGCAATTGCGGTGGTTGAGTCTGCAGCCGTGTCTTTACCACGTCAAATGGGGTCACTATGTATTTGTTAGGGAGATGAGAAGACATGAGGAGATTTGCTCACTTGTCAAGGCGGTCAGGGTCGACCCAGTGGCAGCTGCCACAAGTTTTGCATAGAGGGGATCCATGGAGTGAATATTTGCAAAATATTTGATAAATATTGTAAATATCTGAGTCACGTGTTATCAGATAACCGGAGCCGGAGGTGATGCAAGTGGCGCCGAAATGAGCGGAGTTGCACATGATATTTGATTAATATTTGATTAATTTTTGTGTAATATCCAAATTTTATTGAAAACATCTACCAGCCCTCGGAATCTTGGTACAATCTCAGCCTCCTATAGCCTCCACCTCTGTCTTTCTATCCTTCATTATCTCCCAATTCACCTTGAACTCACCACACTTTTCTTGCGTTTCTCTGGAACCAACTTTCACTAGGCTACCATGACTTCTACCCTGTCTGGCCCCGCCCTCCAGGCTTCGAGAGCTGCGCTCTCTGCTGCATTGGCTGATCAACCTACATCGGGCGAACTTATTGGTCAGGATGAATCCTTGGAACCTGGTGAAATCCAGGAGGTGGACATGCAGGCGCAGGCGGATGGCATCCGAACAGTGTTCAGCGATCCCACCAACTTCAACGTAAAGGTGGGCCAATTCCCCGCCAGCACCCATGTATGCAAATCTCATATGTTGATGATAGCATCCGCTCTCCTCCCCTTGGACTCTCTGGTTCGATTCCCCCGCCACTAAAGGCCGCAACTTGCCCCAAACTCCCATTTCCGCGTTTCCTCAAACACCTGTTCCTCAGACACCTGGAGTGGCTGCTGCCCAGGGCTGGATGGAGGATATCAAACGTGTCATCAGTTTCGATAGTGTAGAGGAGTTTTGGGGGTACCTACCGATGGTCTTATCTGTAGATTGCGTGATCTGACCACGTACTTTTTAGGCTATATAACAACATTGTACCGCCATCGCAACTACCGCAGAAGGCAAATTACTACCTCTTCAAGGTGTGTTACACACAAGTTCTTTGCAAACTAGCGCTAATGCATTTGTCCAGGAGGGAATCATTCCCGCGTGGGAGGATGAGGCCAACAAGAACGGAGGCAAGTGGAGTATTCAGCTGCCTAAAGACAAGAATCGTGCACATGTTGACAAAATGTGGCTGTACACGGTATGAATCAAAGCTGATGGCACTCGCTGGTTTGATATATTAACCCTTGGCTTTGCAGATGCTTGCCGCGATCGGCGAGACGTTTGACCCGTCTCTCGCTGTCTCGGATCCCTCAGGTCCCCCTCCCAACTCACTAATCACAGGTGTGATCGTCTCGACACGACCGCAGTTCTACCGGCTTTCGATCTGGACACGGCTTGCACCTTCAGCATCAGAAGAGGACAACTTGCGGGAGCGGATCGAGGGTGTTGGTAAACACTTCAAAATTAGCGTGCTGGGGTTCTCGGAGGGACAGAAGTTAGCGGGGCCGTTGGCGACCGAGGTGGAGTTCCTTTCTCACAAGGATTCGGAGAAGAAAAAGGGAGGGGGCAAGAAGATCATTGTTTGATGAGGAGCGATATGAGGAACTGTTCATATTTTGATTGACATATATCTTTCGTCGATGCGGCTATTGCAATGTCCTATTACATTAGTCCTATTACATTATTTTCTTTTACTCTGTAGTAGATGCGCCGTGTAGCCGTTGGCTGTTCCTTTTCTGCGCAGATGACGACATACATAGCCCAGTGGGAGACTACGCGCCACAGGACCCTATAAAGTTTGAACTTGTACTCTTCTATCTTTCTCGACCTACTATCATGCCCCGTGGTGCTGCTTTCCTTTCTTCCTTGGCCGACAAGGCCCAATCAGCTATCAATGCCTCG
>Ga0210387_10001850_pt1 | contig 16069 bp, 20 predicted proteins | sample IncBWC7OmetaG_FD_160108 | JGI IMG/M metagenome (GOLD analysis project Ga0210387, IMG submission 160108) | Forest soil microbial communities from Barre Woods Harvard Forest LTER site, Petersham, Massachusetts, United States - Inc-BW-C-7-O ...
AGCACCCACAGGTAGACGAACTAGACATGCCAGCAACTTGCCATAGTGGGCATTTGTTGCTACCTGTCTCAGGTACTGTATGTGGTCATCTTCAGTATCCATGTCGTCCACCTTGGTCTTGTCTTCTGTTCTTTCACCTGGATTGTCCCTCTCTTCATCATCACTTGAGCTGTCGTCCTTCTCATCCTTTGAGCCATCCAAGTCACTGCTGTCGTACTCGTCCTCTGTAGTCCTCTTTCTCTTTCTCTGTCCCTTCATATCCAACTTTCTCCTCTTATCACTAGGGTAATACACAGTAGGCAATTTGGGTTGAATTTGGACCTGATTTCAAGGTTGGATTTCGATGAGGCCTGGCCAAATTTGTATGCTCAATTTCGTGCAATATCCAAATGGGCACAAGCCCAAAATACAGCTTGATCGGCATTCTGAGTCAGAGTTTCATGTGATCCTGCTACGTGTTCTCATCTTCGCAGCTCTCTGCTGAGTCTGCTCTCTGCATTACTCTAAAGCACTGTTATTATGGCTCAAACTAAATCAACTAATGTATCTCTGCCACCCTCTCCTTCCACCCTGCTCAAGGCACAAATCCTGGTCACGAAAGCAGCCCAGAAGAAAGCCAAGGCAAAGAAGACTACCAAGTCCAAGGCCGAGAAGGAGAACAGGGGGAAAAGCGTGAAGACTGGCAAGGGGGACTCAGCTGCAGCCCCTGCTGAGGGCAAGGGAAGAAGGGCAATATCGATTTCGTAACTCTTTGTTTTTTACTGCCTTATATCAAGGTTAATCTGTTTCGTGTAGTTGGGCAAAGCCAGAAAACCATCACTTCACCAGTGCACTTCTCACCGCAATTGAAGGAAACAACACCTGGATCGTTGCCTTTGGCTTTAATAAGGGTGCTGCAGGGGCTGTTTCGAGCCATGGAAAGAAGACGGTTGACGAGGTTGTCAAAGCAATCAGGAGTGATTCGAAGGTAAGATCTGAAGATCTCTGGGCGATTGAACTTGTAATCCTCCATAAGCAATTGTAGGTTAACACCAGTCTTTGTGATAGCGTTGTGAGTGTTATAGTAATGATTTGTGTATAAAGCAGCTATGGAATGTATGTGGTCTTCCATTTGAGAGTCGCCCTCCTCGTCCTCAGAGTCAGAAGTGTTCGAGTCATCATCAGAGGTACTGGAGCTTGAGGAGGAGTCGGATGACTCTGCATCTTGCTCAAGCTCAGTGATCAAGTGGAAAAGCAGGGCCTTATGCAAGGCTTCTGTAATCTGCTGTCTCTCGGTAGTTGAAGGCATAGGTGCAGATTGGGTGCAGATGTATTAGAGAGCATCCAGAGATGACCTCGATCTTGGCGATGTAGTCAAGTTGAAACTCCGACGTCCTGCCCTGCCATTGAAATTCAGTGCGGGCGAAGGGTGGCAGAGTTAAAGTCAAATTTGAGCTCAATTTGGGCTTCAAAATAAATTGAAATTCAGCTCGAAATCAAGCCCAAAATCAACCCAAAGTGCCTACTGTGTATTACCCTACTGTCCAACGCCTTGACAAACTTGAAAACTGGTGACCGTTTCTGTTTCTGCCTTGTACGCCAGTGATCGTAAAGCTTCATAGCATCTTGAATATTAATTTTTGATGGATCTCTTATTTCAACCGTGTTCTCCCACCCATCCATCCAAGCCTTCTTCATATTGGCCCAAGGAACAACTGCCCTGGAATTGTTTGTGTATAGGCCTGAAAATGTCAGAGCATCAGCTCATCCAGCAAAAGTGATCAAAAGACAAGGTGAATCATACGGTAGCCATGGGTGACAACTGAACGAATAACTCCCTCCAAAATTGTCCTGGTTGCAGTGTTGTTGAATGTAGGAATGATTGCATGGCCTGACTTGCTCTCCTCCAAAGTAATTAATGTCTTCTTTTCACCTTTTTTTCTTGGCCCTGCTTTGTTGGAATGTTTTGGATCATCGTCTTCATCTTCATCGTCATCGTCATCTTCATTATCTGAGCCTGATCGTGCCTCCTCTAAAGAACAGTAAATATCAGTCAAGAATAGAACCCATTGTGAGGTTGAACAAACCAAATTGTTTCTCTGCCCATTTCTGAAAGGACCTGAGGAGGCGGCCATGCACCTGAGAAAATTCTGATTCAAAGCTGTTTTCACCAGCCTCTGTCTCATTACTACAAGAAAACTTTTCAGATGAGAAAAAGGGTCTTCAATTACTGGCACACACTATGAAAATCTCATTTCACCCTTAGGGCCCATCCAGGCAGACAGCACAACTGATTTCATGCCCATATCATGATGTACATCTTGAATGAATTGTGTAATGACAGGCCCAGCTTGCCTCTCTGCCCGTCTACAAGTGATAATATGATTCCAATATATCATTTCTTTTAAAACTGGTACATACCTGATCTGAGTCTCTTTTGGAAGCCTCTCCATTGTCCATTCCTTTGCCAGAGCTTCGTATTCCTTCTTCTCTGCCTTTGACAACCGCTCAATGACACGATTCACCGCTTTCACATAAACACCTAGGTATTCACGGCTACCACACTGGACATCCTTATCATCGAGCAATTTCTGGATTTCCTCGTCTATGACGTCTCGTTTCACCTCCATGACCACATTTCTGAGGGTCCACTTTTTCTGGTGCCTTCTACGTTCATCAGGTAAGCCCTCAGCAGCAGCCTTGGTATACCAGTCATTTATTGCCTATAGATGGATAAAAAAGCACATTCCAGCATGATATAGAGCTTCATTCACCTTTGTTAACCTCTTTGGAATGTTACTCCCACCTAGAGCATTTATCTCCCCTCTGATAGCACTGAGGACCGTTTTACGCTCCTCATCCTCGGCAGCATCATAAGCATCTTTGTGTTTTTTAAGAATCGCACGGCGAGCAGTAGTATCCCAAGGTTTAGGCATGATGGAAGTGAAGGAGGACAACCATGGGAACACAAAAAAAAAAAGTGGTTGACTTTCATCATGTGATCATGTTCAATCATCACGTGTCTCAAAGAAAACGAAATTATATTTGGAACGATGGGTGTCCCTGGTTGCCTGTCCCACTCACTAGTAAATGGCTATTTTCACATAGAAATGGTGAGTTAGGATGATTTCACACAAGAATTGGACGTTGTGGTGGATGATTAGTTCAGATAATTTGGTTTCTTCACATTAGTGATCACGTGCGGCCCTTGGTACGTACCACGACTCCAAGAACCGTCCATACCAATTGGTCGTGCACTTGTGCATCTACATGGTGTGGATATAAGCCAGAATTCGACCCAAGCATACAGCTCATGGCAGGAGAGCACATGGCAATAATGGTAAGGAAGTTGAAGCAATCACATCATTGTCATATTACTACGTATGTAATACAATAGTAAATGTGAAAAATCATCCTGGGGAAGTCAACTAGACGTCTCAATTTTGTAGGTTTAAGAGGGATTTCTCTACAAGATATCAATTATACTGCACTTCTACATGATAGTTTATGGAAATCTAGGTACATTGATAGGAAAATAAGTACATCCTATAAAGGATCGTATTGGGCAACAAGTTTCCTATTACCCCAGCGCTTCTTGTTTCTTCCCCCACCATTGAAAAACCTTGTCTCTTCACCAGTGGGGTATATATGCAAAGTGAAGGTCCGCTGATGCTTCAAGAGCACTCGTACGGTATAGTGTAATGCGTGGTCACTAGGCGATCGATGTAAGTCCGTTCTATTCCATTGTTAGAAGGAATAAGCGTTAAATGGCGAAACTACACACTGGACTTGATAGATAAGCTTTTTGTTCCCAGTCCGTTGCTTCAGCTGGGACTGGATGTTATCGATGCCGATGATGATGCGTAAACGCATCTCAGCGTATTGATCTGCAGAAACTGCACGAACAGGCTTGCGAACGAAGATGTTTTGCATGGTGGTTGCCATTTGCGAAAGATGAAGTTCAGCAGGTGAGTGAGTGTAAGTAGGTCAAATGGTGCAGCAGCGTTACGCAACTGTACAAGTCCAAATCGAAATACTTGATATTTCATCTTGAATCGCACCAGTACATGCACCTCCTTGACCCACAGAAAAGCCACCATACCCAATTTGGATTTTGTTTTGAAAACACGATTTTTTCTTTCCAGGTCACGTGCGGCCCTTGGTACGTACCAAGAGCCGCGAAAGGGTTGTGTTTCCGGCATTCCTGTTCTTCCTTCAGCCATTGTTGTCACACAATACAGCCACACTGATTTTCAATTGGTTTTATAACAGGCTACAGGTATTGAAAGGGTCCACACTCTGATACCCATGCATAAAGGCGAAATTCTGTCTTGGGATGCTGCCACGTGTCCCCTCCACAGTTCGTTTATGATTGACTAGACATATACTTCAAGATTGATCAATTGTGGCTGTAATGACACACACCTTGAATTTGTCTTGTTGCCATCAGCAAGCCTAAAGACGCCAACCCTTGATGGTTGAATTGAAGGTCTTCAGGTCCTGTGCCGGGGATCACAATGTGCCGATGACGAAAGATGTCCTGGACTTGATGACCTTTTAACCTTGCAAAGTCTTCTGCAGTTGTCACAAAGAACTCCGATGCCTGAGGACTATAATCAATCGCTCTGGCTGAAGGTTGGTGGTGCAGGGGCTTCCCATCTATATATCGGCTTTCCACACTCTTTTGGATGTCTGATAGGAGCTTATGCTCAACCTGTGCCTACAAGAACGTCTTTCCATCAATGCAATGAAAGGCTGCACCTAGGTTGCTGGACATACAATGCTGTCTGGGACCTTGAAGTCGTACTCGAATGCATCACGATTTGGGTCCACCGTGAACATTCTGACCTTTACGCCTTCTGAGCTAGCTTTAACAGGCCTCAAGTTCGCCATGCCAGGCATTTTGGGACCCTTGGGAAGAGGTTCGATTTTGGCAGGTATATTCGGGAGATCAGGCACCCGGGGAGGTCATGACCAAGGTGTGTCCTTCGTCGCCTTTGCCTTCTTCCTCTTCTTCTCTTCTTCTACCTTTTTCTTTGCCGATTTTATTGCTGCATCTATCGCTTCGAGGTTCTCCAGCTCCCGGGCCCTTCTTTCTCTCTCCCGTGCTTTCTTCTCCCTCTCCCGAACTCTTTTTTTCGCAGCGTTCATTTTGCTCACTATGATCGCCTTCATTTTTGCCTCCTCGGTGGCCTTGATCTCTGAATTTGTCGTTGTGTCGCCATCCGAATCGCTCATCCTTGCATCCTGGTCTGGATGATCCCCCAAGTCAACCTCGGAATCGATATCTGGCTCTTCCGAAGTATTATCGTCAGAGGATTTGGAGGACCCTTTCACCTCATCCCCCTCTTCCTCTGATGCTCCACCAGCATGTGTATCGTTCTCTTCCTGGTGTAGGTGCTTGACCTTCCTGGAATCATCTTCATCTTCAACTTCCTCAATCATGGGTCTTTTTTTAGCAGGAGCTATTACAGGTGGTTGGATTACTGTGCCATACAGGTTGAGTGAGAATCTGACCAGCATTGAAAATCTACTACCTTTCACAAACCAGTCCACATCAACATTTTCCTCTGTCTGCAAATCTATTTCATCCACACTTGCAAGAAACTTCGACATCCCTTCCTTGTAATCAGCGCCGCTGGCTAAGCTGAATAAAAACAACCATAATGCATTTTCAGTGCCTTTCAGCGACTTTGGTTTCTGGTTACCCATGGAAACCGCATGCTGCGATGGCGAACACGATATTTCAGTCTATAGGTAGGGTGGGAAGGGTGAATCAACAACTTACAGCTATGAGGTAGTCGCGTCTGACGTTGTCCTGTAATAGTTTCCTTGGTTGAAGAAGAACCAGAGGTGATATTGCTACTGCCAAATGGACCGTGTTTCTCATGAGTCTTGCAAGCTTTGAGAGTGCATCACCACAGGAGGACAACCATTCATACGAATCCAGGGGCATCTTGAGGTCTTCGCCCCTTCTGTGTAGCCCACAAAAAATGAGAATATAATTGTTAAGAAGCCATACAACCCTGACCGTGAAAGAGCCTGTTGCAAATCACGGTCATCCTTTGGGAAGTCTTCAAATCCCTGAGAACATTTAAATAACTAAGTGGGAAGGACACTATAGATATGGACACAAACTGCTAAAAACCACCAAAGAGAAAATGCCATGACCCCAATATTATACTTCACTTTATGATAGTCTTTCCGGACGTCTGTACTATTCGCTTGGGCTAAGATACGAAGTCCTGTTGCAAAAAAGTTTTGATCGTTGTTTGTTGACAGTGCATCTGACGACATGACTTGTATGGGTGCTGGATCCGCGTTGGCATCTTCTTCTAGCTTGCAAAAATTTTGTACAACTGATGGCCACTGCTTTAGCTTTCCCAGCAGCTGCCTTGAATTAGTTACGTTGTCGAAGACATCAATCAACTGTGGAAGACACATACCAGTTCCAGACGGGGAACCGTGCCCGCGGGTTTAGGAAAACGGTGAACGCAAGCCAGGCCGGGATGACGTGGCACATCCAGGGAGTCTGCGAAAATGTCAAGAAGACGATTTCGGAAAAGTACTCGGGCTGCGATAAGAAAGTATGCCGGGTGTGCATCTTCTCCGATGCACATCATATCGGCACGGGTGGCTTCCAGGGATTCAGACTGGTTATCCTTTGTTCCAAAATATACCTCAAGAAAATTTCTTCCCACTATGTCACTGAGGCACTCGGATGTCTGTGCATCAACTTGGGATGCGAGGTTCTGGATAATAGGCAATATAGACATTCTTTGACTTATACTATGCTACTCACCAAAGCCATATCCAGCAAGCCTTTCTGCTGTCGCGACTCCTTAAAGGCTTCCTCCAAATACTCGCGTCGATTTTCAGCCAAGATAATGCCGTTTGTCCAGGGAAAAGCTCTGAGAGCAGGTGTCCCATCAGTGTGCACGACGAGAGCCGGTGATGACGCCATTAGCAGGTTTGCAACGTGAATTGAAAACGATGACGCGAGAGAAAAAAGAAGAGAGTGCGTGGGAAATTTCTTTTTTTTTCAGGCATGTGACAATGTTCAACCGCGGGTCCACGTGACCATTGTGGCAACAGTGACGGACCTTGAAACTCGAAAGTTCATCGAAAACAAGCATCATGTCCACTGTGGATCTACCCTGGGTAAAGGTTTCATTGTCTGACACCGTGTACTATGCAACTGCCTGCAAGGACAAAAGTGCCTATGCCTTGCAATGGCACAGTACGGCATCAACCCTATTCATTATGTTCAAAGACAGACAAGAAATAGATATCAGACTGGACAGGGAGGTCACCGAGATACAGGTATGCTGGCGCTGCCTTAACGTTGAAATGTGATGAACATATTTCCATCGTCAGTATCAGGACCCTGCTGCCAAGGACATTTTGGTGAGCAAACAAGATCAAAACGATTAACATCCAAGTCATACTTGCTGTAGCATATTCATGAAGAGAATGAGCACACCGCTTTTATTCGCCTGATATTGCTACCATCCCGACCGTTGGGTTGGGCAAAAGGAACTGCTTTCAACCCCATGGTTGACGATCACAATGGCATTTGCATCCAGGTTCTGGTAGACAATGAAACAAGGGCAAAAAACTATAGAACCCTAGTGGGTTGGATGAAACGCAACGTAAACACAGGCGAGGCGATACCCCTTAACCATCAGCGGTCTGCATATTTGTGGGATAAAAACCGGCCCTCGTGAGCTTCAAATGCCATTTTTGTTTCAAATATATGAAAAATACACATTGACAGGCTTTTTGTACCGATAGAAGTGCCAGATGGGGACGACAATGGCACAAAAGGATCAGAGACCACTGCACCGCAGAATGTGAATGACCCAATGTGAGGGCCGCCACATGTGGTGTTTATGGAGCTGCTAACTTTCTGCCATAGTGTATTGGACATACCCAGGGTTGGAATTATCACAAAGTCAGACATCGAAAGGCTGCAACCACAAACAAGTGCCCTTCAATTGAACAGATGGGCAAATGACAATATCGTTAATTTTGCCCTGCAGTAAGTGCTGCAGGTATTGATTCAATGACCTACATCTTCCCACATTCACTTTTTACAGTTACATAGCCAGAGATGTACGGATCAATCATCCAGAAAGGAAGTTCCACATACTCCGAACAGACTTTTACTATTGTCTGACCAAATAGTAAGTTCAGGTGTTTTGGTTCACCTGCTCAATCTAACAACCGTTTTAGTGGCAGTAGCGGTTTGAGTGAGATGAAAAGTAAGGTGAATCTGTTCGAGCAGGACTTTGTGGTGATTCCAGTCCATATGGGGTGAGTCCTAAGAATGCGAGTTAGGTGGCTAGAAAAAGAAGCGGTTAATAAATGATCTGAAATGGTTTCAACGATTACCTTGCAATATGAAACAACAATGGGAGAATGGTGATACCTAATGAATTAAATCAGAACGGACGTTGTGAAAGAGGATAAGGAGAGAAAAAAAATGAAAATACATCACCTGATATACGTACCTGGGGTTGACAGCCAACGGGGTGTTGGGTAATGCCCCAACACCGCAGAAACCACCATTACCCCTTGAGCTGGACCCTACTGCGTCCAATCCCAGAGCAGATTGTGATCTGACTCGGTTGACAGCTCCCAACAGGTCCGGACCATGTGCAAGAAAGGTCTCTGTGGAAGGTCCCTGAAGGGGCTGGGGATTGCACCGGAAGACAAAGTCTTCTATGCAACCCAATATGGACCGTGTCCATGGAGGCTGAAGCCTCAGAAGCCCATATATCCCGATCAGGTGAGCAATAGCCCACACCGATGAGCAATAGCCCACACCGACAGATAGCCCACACCGACAAACAATATCCCACACCGACGAGCAATAGCCCACACCGACGAGCAATAGCCCACATCGACAAGTAGTAGCCCACACTGATAAGCGATAGACCACACTGACAAGCAATAGCCCACATCGACAAAGTAGTAGCCCACACTGACAAGCGATAGCCCACATCGACAAGCAGTAGCCCACATCGACAAGTAGTAGCCCACACTGATAAGCGATAGACCACACTGACGAGCAATAGCCCACATCGACAAAGTAGTAGCCCACACTGACAAGCGATAGCCCACATCGACAAGCAGTAGCCCACACCAATAGATAGCCCATACTGACAGCAATAACACCCATAATAGCCCATATCAACGAGCAATAGCCCGCACCAACAAGCAAAAAGGTTTGCAACCCAATATGGACAGGTGTCCATGGAGACTGAAGTCTCAGAAGCCCACATATAACCTGAGTAGGTGATAAGTATTTCGATGTGATGTTGAAAGCTCCTTAGAAAGCTCACCTTATTTCAACCCACGTCCTATGCGGTGCTCTATGGGGACTAGATTGGCTGTACCATCTGCATAATGGGACAGCCAATCTAGTAACCAATAGCTATGAGGTCGGCCAGACATAGAGAGCAGCAGGAAAGTAAGTCTGTCATGAATGAAGGATGAGAAGAGCGTGGGAAGGAACTTCGAAAAAAACCAAAGCCTTATAAAGATTCTATCACGTGCTTGATTCAACAAAGTGGGGTGCGTTCTTTGTGTCTCTTTGTCAATCACGTGCGTGTCTGAAGGCTGAGAGTGCGTTCGGCGCGAATTCCATGTGCGGAATTTGTCACACAATATCTCTATCTGGCAAGTGCCAAATAGAGACAGAGTTGTCGCAATTTCAAAAAAAAATACATGTCTGTACTTGTATATATTTTTGGCTGGGCAATCTCATTTTGGAATCTCAATTTCATATTGTGACAGAGCGTGCCGAACACACCTCTGTCACACTTATCGACAAGAAATCTCTTTCTTTTTGTTTGGCTGGGGTTGCCAAATGCAGAATTCGCGCCGAACGCACTCTGAGGTGACCTTTGGAAGCTGGATTATCTGTGTAATTTTGCTTTATTTTCAACCAAGCCTTGTGGCTAGAATCCACTGAGCGTTGCGTCACGTTACGATAGCTCGGAGGTAACATGGAATGGGAGCACATGGAGATCCCAGTCAAATGCGATCAAGTTGTTTTTCTAAATGGTTATATACATAGGTAATCTCAATGGTTGTATACATACGTTTACAGGGTCGCTAGGTCAGCGTTTGAGGTAGTAGAACCCAATAGAAGAAGACATGTTGTACGAACACAATTGGCATATGATCACGTGCGGCTCTTGGTACATACCAAGGGCCGCACGTGACCTCGAAAAAAAGTCACGGCTAGCGCATTTCCAAATTAGGCATAGTGTGTACTTCAGTAGTGTCGGTCGTTCATAGGTGGTTAACAGAGCTAGTTGTAATGATGCAGAGATGTATGTTTTCCAATGTACGCTACTGCGTTGCTGTAAGTCAATCTCTTCATTCTCAGACTTTCACTATCACCATGACCTCGACTAACGCCCAACTCTTCATTCGCAAAGCCGTTCTCGCCAGTTCAAACGACAATTGTACTGAACTGCGCTCATCCATCGTCACTGGGATCGATAAAGCCGAACCGGGGCTGAGGAGACGTGCTGGGGCGAAAAAACTGATTTATCAGGTTCAGTAAGTCGTTTTTTTGCTCTTCACTGCATTTTGACTTGACATCGAATTAGGACGGACCTACATACGTCTGATAAAGACCCACAACCGCACTATACAGTGCGCGTACTCCAACGTCGTTTACACAGGTACACTTTACATGTGTACCCAGGAGGCGTTGAGCCTCAGTTTTATAACAACGGGGGAAAACAGTGGAGCTATTACTGGAACGAAGAACAGATGGAGACGATTTATGAGAGATTGTAAATTTTTTGCTTGTATACTGAACTTTTTGTAGTAGAACGCGACTGGAGACTGCGTCCGTGTAATGTCAATTCATTTTTGATTCTTCGTTACTATAGCATGTTCTGTATTCTACCTGAGATACTAGGCACCAAAAGACGGGGTGAATGCATTGTCAGAATTTCTCAAGAAAACGGGCGCGTTTACTAAGACTGGACGACCGCGGGAGGCGTGGCGTCTGCCAACAACTGATGACAATCCCAGGGATGACCCCAAACCTGACCCGGAAGATGAAGAGAGCGATCACAGGTGACACTCGCTACACAATCAATAACCTCCCCATCCCTCACCTAGACATTAAGAAGCGATTATCAAAGGAAAGAAAATGCGAAGGAATTGGCGAGAATCTGATGCTGGTAGTGAGTGGAGCTGTTGGGTGGGAGGAATTCCATGAGACGACATTGTTTGATCGAGGATACCATTGTCGAAACATTTAGACATTTTTATTGCAAAGAACTGAGGGACAATTTCTTTACTTAATCCACATGGGTAGCGTTTACATAACAGGGACAGTAGTCTTTTCTGCCAAAAGCAGTGAAAAACATGAAAAATGTCAAAAAAAAAAAAAAAAAATAAAAGAAGGTTCCGAAATCCAACTGTGACCGGGAAGGAAAGTTGGAACAGTCATTTCTGAAGAATGCCTCAAATGTTCATCAACACATTCCACACAGCATGCAACCATCCAGTCCGTCCGACTATGATATCGGATGATATATCTGAAACAACCTGCATGGCAAAAATCGAATGAACCCAGCCACGGTCCGCTAGTACCACTACTGGACCAGAAGATGTCATAGAACAAGGAATATTGTTCTGGTTGACAAAAGCAAGGGAAACTTTAGACCTCTCCATAGAGTCGTCGACGATGATGCGAGCAGTAATGCCCGACAAAGGTCCACGGCATGATCACGACACTTAACCGGCTGCCTCTCAGTGCTGTGATTAGTGCAAACGAAGCTTAACCCTGTCAATAAGGGAACGTGCAGAAGTCAGGCGTTGTTCAGGCAACGCTGCGATTGAAGCAGGAATAAAATAAAATAAAAGGTCACGTGCGGCTGCTGGTACGTACCAAGGGCCGCACGTGACCTCTGATTGAGAAAAGGCCGCGTTGCAGCCTCATGTTACATACTCTTTCTTCACGACTATCGTGATGTCCAGTTACACTCGAGCCCCATTACCACAGTCGGTCAAATGCAATTGGGCCAATATCGACTCTGCAAATGAGAGAACCCCGAACAAAAGGTAAAAAGTTCTATTACAAACTGATGCATCTTGTCTGATTTTTTAAAGCCATTCAGTCTCGCACCAACTATGTGACATATTGAAAGAGTTTTCCGCGACATACGACCGCCCCGGTGAAACTGCTCCGGGGTCATTCACACGGGAGCGAGACAGAATAGCGTATGAGACACTCATTACGATATTGTTGATTTTTTTGAAATCCTCATCTTTTTCAGCTGTGGAATAGAGCACCGAGTGAAGTTCCTATCATCCGATGACCACCAGCAAAGGATAGTACTAATCGTTGCTGCTGCGCTTTTGAACCCGAGTACGTCTGTGGCCTCTGGTAATCCAGGACCTATTCCTTACTCCACACTTGTTTTTGCAGTACGGGTTCCCTGGGATGCCGATCGCTTCGCTGAGAAGGTCAAAATTACTGTTGAACAAAGGGGCGAAACATCAGCATCAAATGCGTCTTTGGAGAAATACTTTATCAATCCGAAATTGGGTACATTGAGAGAACCTGCTATTATTGTGGACCTCCATGGCCATATTATGTTATGGCTGTTGCCTGGTATTCTCAGTGGCCGACTAGTATGCCTTCTGCTTTTGAGCGTTGCCTGAGCTGACAAGAGAACATCTGCAGGAAGATCTTGCAGCCGCCACTACATGTCTTCAAAATGAATTGATGAAGACCATCGATTTTGATGACCAACATGAGAAAGCCTGGAGAAACAACCCTGCATATTTCAGATTCCCAAAGCCTGCCCAGTTTCAGCCAGGATCAGTGGATCTGTCACCCAGCTGGTTTCAACAACATAAAGACGTATGTCGATGTTTTACTTATGTCCTCTCTCAAGAAATTCACTGCCTGCCTGTAAATTTAGAGGCTGGTGGATAAACTCAGTCCTTCGCAAACGCTATCAAAGAAGGGGGCTTCTGCCTGGCTATCTTGCATCAAAGAAACAGAACAAGATATAAACAAGCTGATGCAACTGATTGCACCAAAATTATTCAATGCAGGAATGACTGCCATTGAGACTGCCAAGCAGCTTCACTCTGATCATCAGAACATCAATTTATGGACGTCGGCCTTTTCTGGCATAGGTGTCATTGTTAACAGAATTACCCCTCCACACAGGGATGCGGGTGGTTGGAGGGCTTGCTATGACCTACTTGTTGCTGCAGGGAATTACAAGATAGCATATCTGGACATGGCTGACCTTGGAGCTAAAATCGAGTACAACCCAGGAACTGTTGTTGCTATAACTGGCAAGATCTTGAGGCATGCAGTGGCTGACTGGGAAGGAGGAGAAAGGATATGTTATGCCCACTATATGAGGGATAATGTTCACCAACGTTTGCAGGTGGAGCAAACTGGATGGGTCAAAGAGGAATATTTTACACATTGGATGTCAAAAGGGTTCTTGAAGAGGCAATCCGATGCTTAATAATCATGTTTTGTTTTGTTGTATTTGTTTTTTTGTTTGTTTTTTTTTTCTTCTTGGCCCTGACTTTTCTTCCTCTCTCTTTACTCCCTCAACAATGTCAAAGCAAGTTATCTTTCAGACTGGAAAGACTAGGAGAGGGAAGCAAACCATCGTTCAAAAGGTTGTGAAACCACCCAAAGTAATTCCTAAAAAATGAGACCTGGAATCTCCCCTCTCAGGGGACAAGGATGATTCGCCCCGAAAAACCAGACGTACAGCCAACCTGACTCATCCGCAAGTTGTTAGAGGAGGACACACATCTTCTCCATTGAAAAAAAATAAAGAGAAGTCAAAGAAATCTGGAAAAGTGAGTGATCATTGACTATAATGATGGTGCAGCATAAGGACTTGTTACAGAATCAGAATGCTTTCCTTCGAGAATGGAAGCCTTTTAGGGAAACATATTTGTTTCAGCTACTTTCCAGGGAAGCGCCCCCTTCACGGTGGGATTGTGGTGGCTGTGGCAAAACGGCGGGGAAGTTCTTTCAATGCTCTGATTGCTGGTCCCCGCATTGGTACTGTGGAACATGTTGTGTGGAGGGACATCAATGGCATCCATTTCATAGAATCCAAGAGTGGACAGGATCGTTCTTCACTCCAACCACTCTTAAAGACTTGGGTTTCATTCTACATATTGGCCACAGTGGTGGGGTTTGCCCATCAGCGGAGGATCACAACAATGATGATGATGAAAATTTAGTTATTGTTGACAAATCGGGGATTCATAGACATCAAGTCCGGTGGTGTGCTTGCAAGGACAGAGGGCAAAGGCATTTGATGCTATTCAAGATGGGTCTGTTCCCAGCCAGTACCGAAAAACCTAAAACTGCCTTCACCTTTCAATGCCTGGATTACTTCCACCTGGACTCAATGGAGTGCAAGACTGCAGCCAATAATTTTTTCAATAAGCTTCGACGGCTTACTAACAAAACTTTTCCTGACTCGGTCGATGTGAGTTCAAATGTTGACAGTGATGATCCTAATTCTGAGCACTGATTTGATTGTAGAATCGTTACCAGGAACTCGTTCGTGTTTCTAGGCAGTGGAGAGACCTGAATTCTCGTAAAGTCTTTGGCTTTGGCCATGACACTCATAACAGTCCGGGGGACGGCGATCTGGCCTTGTTCTGCCCTGCATGTCCGCAACCTGGAGTGAATCTACCAGAGAACTGGCACAAAGAAAAAGATCAGTAAGTACATTGATCTCCAACAGACGTTTTGTGCTAATGCTGGACTTTGCATACATGCAGATGGCGATTCCGAAGAAGCTTGACCACTGATGGAGGTTTCAAAGCGGACCATATGATAATGAAGAACCCAGATGATGATGTCATGCTTACTGATGGAGAAGGCTATTTTTGCCGTGATGGCCCCTATCAGAACCACTTGAAAACTGCTGTTTATTATCAAGAAAAGGTGAGGATGTCACGGTAGTTCAAGCTTGGTTTCTGAATCAAAAGTGCAGAAACCTACATGCTCCAATCACAAGGCTGCTAGTGAGGCAGGTTCTGGTAGAAAAAACCTTGACTGCACTGGAGTAATTGGCTGTGCATGTGCCCGCCATGGATGCTTTGTTCCACATAGCATGGTGGACCTTCAAAAGGGAGAGAGGTACAGTTCTTGTCCATTGATTGTATCTAGCCCACTGAAAATCACATTTTTGTCCCATGTCAGGCAGATCAACGTAGATTATGCTCTATGCCAGGCCACAAGCTATAACACTGGAGAACATCCCTCTATTGTGCAGCTCCTCATGGTTTATGACATCATGTGTCAGTACTGGGTTAATTTTCGCAAGCGGGTGAAGAGAAACCAGGATACTCTCACCTTCAAGAAGTTTCAGAAGGTCTGTGTAGCTGTTGGCAAGTTTCATCTTGGGGCACATGTGAGGTCTTTACACTCCCCCACCTATTCCTATTGGCCTCCGATAGGAATCCGACTTTTCCGATCGGAATCCTAGGAGTCCGATCGGAGTCCGATAGGACTCCAATAGGAATATTGTATTAACAAGTGCTATGAAACAGCAGTGTTTTTCCGAGTCCAATCCGACTCAGTCTGATCGGATTCCGATCGGACTCCGATTGAAATATCGGAATTCCTAGGACTTTCCTAGGACTGGAAGGTACTGGGAGTCCGATAGGACCTATAGGAGTCTTATCGGACTCCTACAGAATTGAGTCGGACTGGTTCTCAAGTAACAAAAATTTGTTAACAGCGAGATTCGAACCCAGAGCCTTTGGCTCACGTAAGGTCACGTAAGCAAAGTTAACAATACTTACTGCTGAGCCATAGAGCCTTTGTTAGCAAATCCAGTATCTCCTATATGCTTGGTCTATGCACGTGCCCTGGGTAAGTCACGCCTTTGTTGAATAACATGCGTTGGTTGGTTGAACCAACACGTGACTTCAACTTCAACCACCACCACCACCACCACCCCACCCGGCAACGGCGACGACGACGCCACCAACCACCACCACCCCTACCACCATCACCACCACCACCACTACCGCCACCGCCAACGACGAC
>Ga0210387_10001855_pt1 | contig 16043 bp, 13 predicted proteins | sample IncBWC7OmetaG_FD_160108 | JGI IMG/M metagenome (GOLD analysis project Ga0210387, IMG submission 160108) | Forest soil microbial communities from Barre Woods Harvard Forest LTER site, Petersham, Massachusetts, United States - Inc-BW-C-7-O ...
GATGCGGCGGTGCCATCCTGGCATGAACAAATTGTGTCCGTCGATGAGCGCCCTGTGCTGGTGCTGTTTGACGGCTGGACCAGCCTGTTTCGCGAGCGCGTGGTGCCGTGGCGCATCGGCATGGCGGAGAAGACCCGCTCGCAGTTCGAAGCCGACACGCTGCCGCGCTATATCGAGACTCAGCGCTGGTACGCGGCGAAGGGCACGGCCATTGAGCGCGCGCGCATCGCTGAGCAAGTGCTGTGGCAGGAAGGAAAGGTGTCTTGGCTGGTGGCGCTGGTCGAGCTCGATGGGGCGGATGAGCGCGCGACCTACTTCTTGCCGCTGGCCATGGCCTGGGAGGAACGGGACGATGAGCGGGTGAAGAATCTTTCCACCGCGGCTGTCGTCAAAATTCGCCAGCAGGCCAATGTAGGCGTGATCGGCGACGCGTTCGCGGACGAATTGTTCTGCCGCGCGGTCGTGGCGGCCATGGCCGCGGGGCGCGAGATTCCGATGTCGCAGGGCAAGCTGCAGTTCAGGCCCACTGCTGCGTTCGCGGAGATCGCCGGACCGGATGTCGCGCAATTGCCGGTGGAACGGCCCCGCGGTTCCAGCTCCAATACCGTCGTCAACATGCGCGAGCGGCTCATGCTCAAGGGGTATCGGCGTCTGCGTGTCGGCATGAACCCGGAACTCGAGATGGGCCTGTATCTCACCGAGGTCGTGCACTATGCGAACTGCGCGCCGCTCGCCGGGGTGCTCGAATACATCGCCAACGATGGCCAGACTCGCTTGTTGGCCATGCTGCAGGCCTATGTGGCGAATCAGGGGGATGGCTGGACCTATTCGCTCGAATATATGCGGCGGCACCTCGAACAATACCGGACCACGCCTGCCGGCGATGCGCTTCCCGTCAATGCGCACGAGGCATACTTGATTTTGATCCGGGTGCTGGCCGCGCGAACCGCGGAATTGCATCGCGCGCTGGCGCGACCGACCACCGATGCGGCATTTTCTCCCCAGGCGTTGAGCCGCACCGACATCGATGCGTATCGCCAGCGCGCTCTGGAGGAGGCGCGCGCGGCGCTGGATCTTTTGGCGGCAAACTTGGAAGCGGTGCCGGCGGCCGATGTCGCGCGCGCCAATGCGGTGCTCGCGCAGCGCGATCAAATCACGGCACGCATCGAGGCCTGCGCGAAAGCGGTGCCGAAGGGTAAGAAAATACGGATTCACGGCGATTATCATCTGGGACAAGTGCTGGTCACGCGCAATGATTTCGTCATCATCGATTTTGAGGGCGAGCCCGGCCACAGTCTGGAGCAAAGGCGTGCCAAGCATTCGCCGCTGCGTGACGTCGCCGGCATGATGCGTTCCTTCGCATATGTGCAGCAGAGCGCCTTGCGAAGCGTCGTCCACAACGAGGCCGAGGCCGCGAGATTGGCGCCGTTGGCGCGGGCGTGGGAGCTTGAAGTGCGGGCGGCTTTTCTGTCCGCATACGACGCAGCGGCTCGCGATGCGGCCGCCGGCGGCGCGGCGCTGTACGAATCCTTGCAACCCGGCAATGGAATCCTGGGGCTGTTTGAACTCGAGAAGGCGCTGTACGAGTTGCGCTACGAAATCGGTAATCGGCCGACCTGGGTTGGCATTCCCTTGCAGGGAATTCTCGACTGGGCCGGCGGATAATGGGAGGCGCTCATGCAAAGCATTGATATGCTGGTGGATACGACCCGAGAGTTTCTGCATCACATCGCCGCCTTTCTGCCGAAGCTGTTGCAGGCGTTGGTGGTGGTCGCCGTGGGATGGCTGTTTGCCAAGGCGGTACGCTTCGCGGTCGAGCGCGGGCTGCGCGCCGTGAACTTCAATGTCTTGACCGAACGGGCGGGCACGGACAATTTTTTGAGGCAGGCGGGCATGCGCGGCGATACCACCACGCTGTTCGGAATCGTCGCCTTCTGGCTGGTGGTTTTAGCAACCCTGATTATCGCCTTCGATGGCTTGGGCCTTACCTATATTACGGACCTGCTGGGCCGCGTCGTCTTGTTCACGCCAAAGTTGCTGATTACGATGCTGATCGTGGTGTTCGGTTCGTACTGTGCGCGCTTCGTGGGCGACGCGGTGCAATCCTACTGCGTCGATGCGCAGATCCCCGACGCCGACATGCTGGGCAGGATCGTGCGCTACGTGATCATGACGTTCGTCGTGATGATCGCCTTGAGCCAGGTTGAGGTCGGCGGCGACATTGTCCAAAGAACCTTTCTGATCATTCTTGCCGGTCTCATGCTGGCGCTGGCGCTGGCGTTCGGACTGGGTGGAAAAAACTGGGCCGCTGCGCTCCTGCAGCGCTGGTGGCCGCAAAGCAGAAAGGATGAGGACACCTGACTGGCGAGCCGCTTAAGCGGCCGCCCGCTCTGCGGGCGCTTGTTCGAGCGCCCTGGCAAGCACGTCCTCGATCTTTTCCGCCCAAACGAACTCGAGCCGCGCGCGTACACTGTCGGGAATGTCCTCCAAGTCCCTTCGGTTGCGCGCCGGCAGAATCACGGTGCGAATTCCGGCGCGTGCCGCGGCCACGCATTTCTCCTTGATGCCGCCAACCGGCATCACGACTCCGCGCAGGCTGATCTCTCCGGTCATGGCGACATCGGCTCGCACGGTGCGCTGCGTCAGCAGCGAGGCCAGCGACGTGGCAATCGCAACACCTGCGCTCGGTCCGTCCTTCGGGATCGCGCCGGCCGGGACGTGAATATGCAGATCGCTCGCATCCAGAATCGCGGGATCTATCCCTAAGCGGTCGGACTGCGATTTCACCAGGGTCACGGCCGCTTGCGCACTCTCCTTCATCACCTCGCCCAGCTGGCCGGTGAGAATCAATTTACCGCTGCCTCGCACGCGGCTTGATTCTATGAACAGAATATCACCGCCGGCCGGCGTCCAGGCGAGCCCCGTCGCCACCCCGGGCACACTGGTGCGCAGCGCGACGTCGCTTTCGAAGCGTGCCGCGCCGAGGATACGCTCGACGGCGGCGGCGTCGATGGCAACGCTTTGCGCATCCCCCGATGCTATGGTGACCGCGGAGTTGCGCAACAGCCCACCGATCTGGCGCTCCAGGTTTCTGACGCCCGCTTCGCGCGTGTACTCGGCGATCACGCGGCGCAAGGCGTCGTCGGAGATTTGCACCTGTTCCGCAGACAAGCCATTCGCCTGCAATTGGCGCTTGAGCAAATAACGCCGCGCGATCTGCAGTTTTTCCTCTTCGGTGTAGCCGGTGAGTTCGATGATTTCCATGCGGTCGCGCAGCGGCGCCGGAATGGAATCCAGCACATTGGCGGTGCCGATGAACAGCACCTTCGACAGGTCGAAGGGAACACCCAAATAGTTGTCGCGGAAGGTGTTGTTCTGCTCCGGATCCAGCACTTCGAGAAGCGCCGAGAAGGGGTCGCCTTGATAGCTTGCCGAGAGCTTGTCGACCTCGTCCAGCATCAATACCGGGTTGCGGCGGCCCGCCTTGCGGACCGCTTGCACGATGTTGCCGGGGAGTGCGCCGATGTAGGTGCGCCGATGCCCACGGATCTCCGCCTCATCGTGCACGCCGCCCAGGCTCACGCGCCCGAATTTCAGACCGATCGCCTTGGCGATGCTTTGCCCGAGCGAGGTCTTGCCGACGCCCGGCGGCCCGACAAAACACAGAATCGGGCTGCGGCCTTCCGGATTGAGCTTGCGCACGGCGAGAAATTCGAGAATTCGGCGCTTGACCTTGGCCAGCCCGAAGTGATCCTCGTCGAGGATTTTGCGCGCCTGTTCGATGTCGACCTGCTCAGGGTCGAGCTTGGCCCACGGCATGGCGAGCAGCCATTCGAGATACGTGCGGGTCATGGAGTACTCGGCCGCCTGTTCCGGCATCCTTTCCAGGCGATTGAGTTCCCGCTGCGCTTGCTCCTCGACTTCCGGCGGCATGCCGGCATCCTTGACTGCTTGCTTCAATTCCGTGAGTTCTGATTTGGAATCATCGGTTTCCCCGAGCTCCTTCTGGATCTGATGCAGCCGTTCGCGCAGCACCGCCTCCTTTTGCCGATCGTCAAAGGCTTCGCGGGTTTTCTCATCGATCTGGCGCGACACCTTCAAGACCTCGATGCGCCGGCCAAGCAGCGCCAACACGCGATCGAGCCGCGCCTTCAAGTCGAATGTCGCCAGGATCTCCTGCTTGTCGGAGATTTTCAGATCCATGAAACTGGCGATCATATCGGCGAGAGCGGGAATGGATTCAATGCTGCGTATCGCATTGGTCAATTCACCCGGCGCCTGCGGCAGCAACTGCACCGCTTCCATCGCCATTTCGCGTAAATTATGGCCACGCGCTTCAATTTCGCGATCGAATACCGTGGCTTCCCGATGCCGGTCGATGCGCGCCACCAGGAAGGGTTCGCGGCTCACATAGTCCAATACGGTGAATCGCTCCTCGCCTTGGGCAATCAGATGATGCGAGCCATCCGGCGCTGTGATGAAACGTACGATCGAGGCGCAGGTGCCCACGCGATGCAGTGCATCCAAAGACGGTTCCTCGACGGTCGAGTCGTTCTGCAGCAGCAGGCCGACGCGGCGCTGTGTGCGCACCGCTTCCTGCGCCGCAGCGAGCGATGCCTTGCCCGCGATGGCGACCGGCAGCACGACGCCCGGGAACAGCACCGCATTGCGTACCGGTAGAATGATCAATACATCTTCATCGGTGTTCACGCTGCCTCCCTCGTCAAGCGCAAATGCAGACAGCCGCGGTCCAATCGACGCTCGGTCAGGACATAGTGCCCGGGCGGCAAATCGATGCGCCGGCGCATGCGGCCATAGGGGATTTCCAAGCGCACGACGTTCATCGCGGCATTTAGCGGCGGCGGCGGCACGGTCGTGTCGATTTGCAGGCCCGTGGGGGTCAGCTGCACGATGACTTCGTCGACACGGGCGCCGGGCAAGGCAACGATGACGGTCACCTGTGACCCGTCCGCAAAGATGTCGGCCGGGGGCTCCCACATGGGCTGAGAGGCGGGTGCCGCGATGAGATCGAAAAATTGCCGATGCTTGCGTTCAGCCTGCTCGAGCAGCGCGCAGGCTTCGGCCCACATCCATGATTTTCTGCGGTAGATATCCATGAGAACTTTGAAATGCGGGCAACCGCATCAAAGTTCAAGGGTGGAAAGCTCCGGCTAGGTCATGCGCCGGGCCGGTCGGCCGGTCGCACCGTATAGCCGCCGGATTTCTCGTCCGCCCGAAGCTTGAGCAGTCCGCGTTTCTCGGCATCGCTCAGCATGTCGTTGAAGGACCTGAAGCCGTAGAAACGCTCATTGAAGCCCGGCTGGCGTCTCTTGATGGCTTGTTTGATCATCGAGCCCCAAATCGGTTCGCTGCCGCCGCGCTCCTCGGTCAGGGCTTCCAGTGTTTCAACGATCAGTTCGAGTGCGCCGTTCAATTCCGGCCCCTTGTTCTCACTCGGGGTGCTGCCTGATGCCGCCGCCGGTGCAGGCGCCGCTGCCGCGGTCCGGCGGCGCGCTTTGGAGGGTTCTTTGCGGACCAAATCATCGTAATAAATGAATTCATCGCAGTTATTGATGAAAAGATCCGAGGTCGAATTCTTGACGCCCACACCGATGACGGTTTTTGCGTTTTCGCGCAGCTTGCTCACCAGCGGCGAGAAATCCGAATCGCCGCTCAAAATGACGAACGTGTCGACGTGTCCCTTGGTGTAGCACAGATCGAGGGCATCGACGACCATGCGGATGTCGGCGGAATTCTTGCCCGACTGCCTGACATGCGGTATTTCGATGAGCTCGAACGCCGCTTCGTGCAGGCCGCGTTTGAAGTCCTTGTATCGCTCGAAATCGCAATAGGCTTTCTTCACCACGATATGACCCTTCAGCAATAGACGCTCGAGCACCTTCTCGATATCGAAACTAGGGTACTTGGCATCGCGCGCGCCGAGGGCGATGTTTTCCAAGTCCAGGAAAACCGCCATGGTGGCATCCGAGGCTTTGGCCGACATTCGACAATCCTTTAGAACCAGTTGTAATTGAAGCTTACGCTGATTCGCTCGGCATGGACGGAGTTGGGCACCACCTCGTGACGCAGCCAGCTCTCGAACAGCAGCAATTGTCCGGCTGCCGCCGGAAATGTAACCCACGGCCGCGCCTCGCGTTGCGCAGCGGTCTTGCGCGGCGGCGCGGCCATAAATCGATCCAGGCGTGGATCCTCGAATTTCGTGCCCGGAGATCCGCGCGGTACCTGCACGTAGTAGGTGCCGCTCAATGTGGAGTGGGGGTGAAGGTGCAGACTGTGCACCGTGTGCCGCGGCATGATATTGACCCAGCAATCGGTCATCTCGAGTTCACGTCCCTTAAGGTCCCACTCGACGGCGGCGGCGAAGGCTGCGACGTGGCGCTTGAGCTTGCGCCGCAGCGATTCAAAGGTCGGCGAAACAGCCTGAAGGCGATGCACCGAGCCATAGGATGTATAGCCGCCGGGATAATTCTTCAAGGACCAGCGGCGTCCCGCCGCATCGTCCAAGCGAAGTTGCCGGCATTCCTTCAACAGCCGGCGATTGAAATCGCGCGAATCGCCCCTTTGCAGCGCGGCGGCATACACCAGTGTGGGAAAGAGCGTGTGAAAGGTCATCGCAAACTAAGGTGCCGCGGCGGAGCCCGCGGGCGCGCGCGAATCGTGCGCGCCATACAGCACGGCGGGCCGGGGGAAGCCCAGCGCTTTGGCAGATTGCGGATCCGCGGGGGCGAGGCCGATCGACTCGGCGGCGTTCCCCGAGCCCCAGGGTTCCAGCCCCACCACCTTGTAGCCCATTCCCGTCAGCGACTTGACCGTGTCCGCGGAGAGCGCGAACGGTTCCGCGGCGATGGTGTCAGGCCACCATTGATGGTGAATCCGCGGCGCATCGACCGCTTCCTGCAGCGTCATTCCATGATCGATGACATTGACGATGACTTCGAGGACTGTGGTGATGATCCGCGATCCACCCGGCGTACCCACGATCAGAACCGGCTTGCCATCGCGCAACACGAGGGTCGGGGTCATGGAACTCAACGGGCGCTTACCCGGCGCGACCGCATTGGCCTTGCCCTGTACCAATCCGAACATGTTCGGAACGCCGGGCTTGGCGGTAAAGTCGTCCATTTCATCGTTCAAAAAGAAGCCGGTGCTGCCGGCGATGACTTTGGCGCCAAAGCTATCGTTAATCGTATACGTAACCGACACGGCGTTGCCCGCATGATCGACTACCGAATAGTGCGTGGTGCTGGCATGCTCATCGGCCGCCGCTTGGCCCTTCAATGCGGATGAGGGCGTGGCGCGGCCGGGTTGAATATGGGCTCTAATGGTCTCGGCATAGCGCGCCGACAGCAGCCGCGCGGTCGGGTTGTCGATGAATGCCGGATCGCCCAAATAGGTGTTGCGGTCGCGATAGGCATAGCGCATCGCCTCGGTCATGACATGAACCGAGCCGCTCGAATGAAAGCCCAAGGCCGCAAGAGGATAGCCTTGAAGCACTTGCAACATTTCGCACAAGGTCACGCCTCCCGAACTCGGCGGGGGTGCGGAAACGATGGTGTAACTCCGGTAGAGGCAGGTGACCGGCGCTGATTCCGTCACGGTGTACGCCGAAAAATCTTCGGCGGTCAGCAGTCCGCCGTGAGCGCGGGAAGCGGCGCCGACCGCTGCCGGTATGGCGCCGTGATAAAACGCGTCCGTGCCGCCATCGCTGATGACACGCAATGTCGCCCCGAGATCCTTCTGGATCAATCGGTCGCCCGGCACGAAGGGATTGCCGTTCTTCAAGAATATCGCGGCGACGTTCGGCTGGTCGCGAAATCCCTTGGTGCCTTCCGCCAAAACGTCAACGTCCCCCCGCGTCAAGATGAAGCCTTCTTCCGCCAACTTGATCGAGGGCGCGATCAGCACGCTCCGCGGCAATGTGCCGAATTTCTGACGCGCCGTCTCCAGGCCCATGACGGTGCCGGGAACACCCGCCGCAAGATACCCATCCACGCTCTTGCTGCCCAGGACATTGCCCTGCGCATCCAGAAACATGTCGGCGCGTGCGGCTTGGGGCGCCTTCTCACGAAAATTGATGAATGTATTTCGGCCGTCCGCCAAGTGAATCGTCATGAAGCCGCCGCCGCCGAGATTGCCGCAGCAGGGGTGTGTCACGGCAAGCGCATAGCCAACCGCTACCGCGGCATCCACGGCGTTGCCGCCCTGACGAAGAATGGCGGCGCCGACATCGGAGGCCAGATGCTGGGAGGTCACGACCATGCCGGCGCTCGATTCCAGTTCCAGAGGGGCGGCGGCGTGTGCCAACAGGCAGGGCGCGAGCAGAAGGGCGAAAGCGAATTGATTCAACATAAGCTCAAGAGTATCCCAATGATCGGGCCGACGGCAGCAAGTTGCCGCCGACTGCTAACAAAGGTTGGTGTAAGTCCCGGAGAATTCGCAGATAGTCCAGCATAGATCGCTTCGGGTCTTAAAAGAGCGCAGGTATGACCTTGAGTGAACACCGGACTCGCAGGCTCCTGTCCATGGTCCGATTGATCACGGCTCAGATGATTGCTCATGGCGCAGACCCCGAGGATGGAGCGCGGCACCTTGCCGGCCGTGTCGGTGCCATTGGACGCGCCGCCGTAGCCCCGATGGCGGGTGGTACAGACCTCGAATTGCTGGTACTCGATGAGCTGCTTGCGCAGGGCGTGCATCGCATCCCGGTCGTGATCACCGGTCCCGAGATCCGCCTGAACGCCAAATCAGCCGTCCTCATGAGACTGGCGATCCATGAACTCATCACCAATGCCATCAAGTTCGGCGCGCTGTGCGAACCCCCCTCGCTGTTGCGTGTGATTTGGTGGATTACCGGTCCTGCGAACTCGCGGCTGCATTTCGAGTGGGCCGAGGAGGGGGTGCGAGCGGCGGCCGCAGCCCGGCGAAATCCCGGCTTCGGTTCGCATGTCGTCAAGCACCTGATCGCAAGAGAATTGCATGGCAGCGGAGACATGCTATTTTTAGCCAAGGGCGTACTGTGCATCATCGAGATCCCATTAGGCGAGGCGCTGCTTCAAAATGAATAACCCGCTGCTGCGTAAACTTGCGAACTTCACCCGGCTGTCCGAGGAAGAATCGAAAGCGGTCAATGCGTGCAGCAACGATGTGCGTGAATTCGCCGCCCACGAAGACGTGATCTCGCAGGGCGATCGCACCGGCGGCGTCAAATTGTTGTTGGAGGGATTTGCATGCCGTTACAAGGTGCTGGAGGACGGCCGCCGCCAAATCATCGCCTACTTCGTACCGGGAGATATTTGTGATCTGCGCGTCTTCATCCTCAAGCGCATGGACCATTCCATCGGTGCGGTCGTTGCATCGAAGGTGGCGACGATATCCCCTGACAACATCCTGAAGCTGACCCACACCTATCCGACGCTGACGCGGGCTTTGTGGTGGTCGACCTTGGTGGAGGAAGCCATCGCGCGCGAATGGATCGTCAATGTGGGCCAACGAAATGCGCTGGAACGGATGGCGCATTTGTTCTGTGAACTGCTGTATCGCTTCCGGGCGGTGGATTTGAATCGCGGGAATTCCTGCACCTTGCCTCTGACGCAGGTCGAATTGGCCGAGACCTTGGGACTGTCGTCCGTCCACGTGAATCGAACGCTGCAAGAATTGCGTCGGCGAAACTGGATCACGCTGGAGGGCGGCACATTGACGATTCTGGACTTGGATGCGCTCAAAGAGGTGTCGTTCTTCGATCCGGGTTATCTGCATTTGGACTACAGCAACGACACGCCGCGCGGCGATGAGCGCGAGGGGAACTGATGTGGCGGCCAGGCTCATGCGCCGCCCCGATTTTCCGTAGCGCGATTCTTTAGGGTGCCGCGGGTGCCGGTGTCGCCAGCGGTTGTCCCTTGTCGACGATCCAACTCGACACCGCCATGGCGTCGGCTCCGGGTCCCGGCGCGACGCTGTGCACGACACCCCGTGGATTGAAAAAGCTTTCCCCGGCCTTCAAGGTCCGATCGGGCTGCCCCCGGACCTTGAGGATCAGTGGGCCCTTGAGCACATAGCCGGCCTCATCGCCGGGATGCGTGTGAAAACCGATCGAGGAACCCGGCGGCAGCGTCGCCGTGCCGATCACGATTTCCTTTCCCGCAACGCCCGATTGATCGTGACGCTCGAGTATGGTCCGGACGGGTTGTGGGGCAGCGTTGGGTTCATCGGCGGCCGCATTCAGAGACAGCGCCGCAATGGCGGGGAATAACAGCTGTACTAGCTTCATTGAATTGATCTCACTTTGTCGAAATATCTACCTGGGCAAAATAGCCGCTGATGGCGACGACGTCGGCATCGTTCAACTGCTTGGCAACCGAGCGCATCAATTCGCCGGCATCGTTCTTGCGAGTACCTTGCTGAAACGATTTGAGCGCGCTCGCGATATAGTCGGCCGACTGCCCGGCAAGATAGGGGGCGGCATGCAATACGCCGATCCCGTCAGGGCCATGACAACTGTTGCACGCCTGAACGCGTATTCGTTCATCGCCTTGGAATGCCAATTGATGCCCGCGCGCGAGCTGAACAGTGTTGAGTGTTTTGAGTTGCGGACCGAGCAGCGTGGGCATGGACGCGTACTGCAGGGCATATTTAATGCGCTGCTTCTCGCTGAGTGCTTTGGCGAAATTCGTCATGACCGGATTGTCCCGCGTACCGTCTGCGTAGTCATCCAACTGTTTTTTCAAGTACTCCGCGGACTGGCCTGCGATCCGCGGCACATGGGCGGCCGCCATGCCTTCGCCGTGTGCTCCGTGGCAGGCCTCGCAGGGTGCTGACGGCGCCTCGGCCGCAGGCTTGGTTCCCGCGGGCTTTGCCTGCGGCGCCGTCTGTGCGGCCGGCGCGCAGGGCACAGCCAGGATCATGATTGAACCCAAGAGCACGGACGAGGAGCAGCGCGCCCGCGGAATCGCTCGCTGCGTGTTCATGCCGGCACCAGCCGGCCGGGATGCTTCAGGTACGTGTTCTTCAGGGCGTCGATCGCCCAGTAGGTCAAAGCGCCGAGCGTGCCGGTGGGATTCCACGAGGCATTTTGTGGATAGTTGGAGGCGCCGATGACGAACACGTTCGGCACATCCCATGATTGCAAGTAGCGATTGACCACGCTGGTTTTCGGATCGTCGCCCATCACGGTGCCGCCGGTGTTGTGCGTGGTCTGGTATTGGGTGACCGTGTAAGGGCCTTTGCGCGGGCTGCCGACCACCTGTTTGGCGCCCATGGCCCTGCCGATTTCAACCGCTTTGGCCGTCACGTGCGCCGCCATCTTGATGTCGTTCTGCGGAAAGTCGAAGGTCATCCGCAGCAGCGGCTGGCCCCAGGCATCGCGGTAGGTGGGATCGAGATCCAGGTAGTTTTGGCGCTGTGCCGCTGAGCTGCCGTGCAAGCTGAACATCACCGTGTGGTTGTAGTGCTTGATCACCGCCTGTTTCCAGCCCTTGCCCCAATTCGGCGTGCCCGGTGGAACCGGGTGATATTGAATCGGGCGGCCATTGGTATTTACGGCGCCGATGAAGGCTCCGCCGATGAAGCCCAGGCCGCCGTGGTCGAAATTGTCGCCCGCGAAGTCATTGATCAACGTGCCGGACGCACCCGACGCCATGAAGGGATTGATGTGCACGTCCTCATCGAAGAACGATGCCACCGTGCTCATGGTCTGGTAAGCATAATTGCGGCCGACCACACCCTGTCCCGTCGCGGGATTGTAGGGTGCCCCGATACCCGATAACAGCAGCATGCGAACGTTATTGATGGAAAACATGGAGCTGATCACCAGCGATGCCGGCTGCTCGAACTCGCGGCCGACGGCGTCGATGTAGCTGACGCCGGTGGCGTGCTTCTTGGTCGAATCGAGATTGATGCGCTGAACCTGGCAGCCGGTGCGCAGCTCGAAGTTCGGATTGGCCAGCAACACCGGCAGGATCACCGTCTGCGGCACGGATTTCGCGTAGTGTTCACAGGCGTAACGCTCGCAGAAGCCGCAAAAGACGCAGGCATTGAGCTTCATGCCTTCCGGGTTGGTGTAGGGCTGGCTTAAGTTCGACGAGGGCTGCGGAAAGGGGTGGTAGCCCAAGCTGCTCGCGGCTTTGCGGAACATCGCGCCCGAAAAATGTTCTTTTTGCGGCGGCGTCGGATAGTCCCGTGATCGCGGCGACTCATGCGGATCGCCGCCGGGCTGAATCCGGCCTTTGATGTTGCCTGCCTTGCCGCTGGTGCCGAGCAGGTACTCGAAGCGATCGTAGTGCGGCTCAAGATCATCGTAAGTGACACCCCAATCCTGGATGGTGAGGTCCGCATCGAGAAAATTCTTGCCGTAGCGTTCGCGCGTGCGCGTCGCCAACTGGAAATCGTTCGCCTGGAAGCGGTATGTCTGGCCGTTCCAATGCACCATGGAGCCCCCGAGGCCGGTGCCGGGAAGAAACGACTCCCAGCGCCGAACCGGCAGCGCCACCTGCGATCCTAAGTTGCGGAACGTAACCGGCTCGCGCGTGTTGTCCTGCATCATGGCTTTGCGAATGTCGAAGCGCAGTTCGTCATGGATGGCGGGGCTTTGAAACTCCGGGACGGTGAATCGCGTCTGGCCGCGCTCCAATCCCACGACTTTATAGCCTGCCGCCGCGAGTTCCTTGGCGACGATGCTGCCGACCATGCCAACGCCGATGACGATGACATCCACTTCTTTGAGACGCTGCACCATGATGGTCCCCCGCGAGAATGGTCTTAGAGGTTTGCCGGAATGTCCTGGCGCGTGTGGATATGGCCTTTGCCGTCCTCGGCCAGGCTCATTGGTTCGCGCACGAACTTCACGCCGTGGTGATCGATGGCCTCGAAGTAGTCTGCGTAGGCGCCGGGAAAGCCGATCATCCGCCATGCGACCATGTCGCGATTGCCGCCGTACACAGGGTCGCTGAAGAATCCTTCAACGGACATTTCCAGCAACATAGCGAAGAATGTCCCTGAGGGTACGCCATCCAGATCGTGCGCTCCGGATTCGAGAGACCTGAGATAGGCGTCCTGATTGTCGGCCGGCATTTCATGGAAGGGCGTTTTGTTGGCCGCCAGGTCGCGGCTGATCGCGCGCAAACAGGTGTGAAAAAGCTCGCCGGGTGTGAAGGGCAATTGATAACCCTGAGACGGCGTTCCCGCTTGCCACGGACCGCTGCGGTACAGCCGCTCGCCGGCGCCCCAGGCTCCGCCCAGTTGCTTATCGAGATAGTTGGGAACCGCAGCGCCGAGGGCTCCGGGCCCCAACTCGTCCGCGGGAATCAGCCGCTCGCACGCTGCCTCGATGAAGAGCACTTCATCGGCGTTGAAGAATAGATAAACAGGCTTGCCCGACGCGGCGTCGCCCGGCGTTTTCGCGGCGGTAGCCGCCTCGGCGGGCGCCCGGGGGGTGGCTGTCAGCAACGCCGCGGCGGGAACCACACTGGCGGCGCCGACAGTGGTAACAAAGGATCGCCGTGTGACTTTGGCCATTTTTTTCTCCGTGGCTTGCCAAAATCATCCTACATAATGAATGTTGCCGTGAATTTAACGATCTTGCCGTGAATTGAAGAATCTTGCCGTGCTGATCAGCGGCTGTATGAAATGCGGTAGATGACGTTGCCGCCATCCTCGCTCATCAACAGCGAGCCATCCTTAAGTTCTACGGTTGCGACCGGCCGCCCCCAAACATGGCTATCGTCGACCACGAAACCGGTCAGAAAATCTTCATAGTCACCGGTTGGCTCGCCGTTCTTCATATGAATGCGTACCAATTTATAACCCGTTCGCAGACTGCGGTTCCAAGAGCCGTGGAAACCGACAAAGGCATCGCCCACAAAGGCGGCGGGGAATGCGGACTTGCCGCCGCTTGCCTCATAGAACGTCATGCTGAGCGCCGCCGAATGGGATTGATAAAGGACATCGGGCACCGACACGTGGCCCGCCAAATCCGGCCGTTCTCCCTTCAAGCGCGGGTCCTCGTTGGAGCCCAAGTAGTACCAGGGCCAGCCGTAAAAACTACCGCGCCTCACGCGTGTCGAATAATCGGGCACCAAATCATCGCCGAGCGCGTCGCGCTCGTTGGTCGTGCACCAGAGTGCGCCGTTGACCGGCTGCACCGTCAGACTCACGCAATTACGAATGCCCGTGGCGTAGATCGAGGACGCCCCAGGAGCAGCCGCATCAAATACCAATACCGCCGCTCGATCGGTCTCGATATCCCATGCGGCGCCGAGGCCATGCTGTGCTTCCCAGGACTTGATTTCCTCCGGTGTTTTCTTTGACATGGTGTCGGCCACGTTCGATCCAGAACCCACCGAGACGAACAGCTGTTTACCATCCGGCGAAAACGCGACATCGCGCGTGGAGTGGCCGACGCCGCTCGGCAATTGCGGCACGACGATTTCGGTCTTGCCGGGCTTCGCATCGCCCACGTGGTAGGCGTAGCGCGTGACGCGATTCGTTTCAGCGACATACAACCACTGCGGATTCCGCGCATTCGGATAAAAGGCCAGGCCGAATGGCTGCTTGAGTCCTTTGAGATACACGGTGGTGCCGCCCGCGCGACGCCCGTCCGGCGTGGGGTGGAGCACGGTGACGCGCCCGCCGGAGATCTCCGTGACCAGTATGTCGCCATTCGGTGCGATCAGCATTTTGCGCGGACCGGCAAGACCGGTTGCAAAGGGCTCGACCCGAAAACCCGGAGGCACTGCCAATGTCGCGCCCGCGGGCTTGGGCACCACCGAGGAGCTGTTGCGCGAGGAGGCCGTGGCAAACGGCGGAGGTAGGGATGCGATGCTGATCCGGTGCACCAGGCCCGGCGCATCCAAGCGCCAATTTGCCGACTTCTCGCTGCTGGCCGGAACCACGACTGCCTGTGCGGCGGCGGGGGCTTGACTCGAGACGCTTTGGAAATAGGCAATCAGGTTGTCGCGATCCGCCTCATCGGGTACGGCCAGCGCCATCGACGTGCCCGGCACGACGCCGGCCGGCGCGCTGAGAAAGCGCTTCAGTGTCGCTGCATCCCACGTAAGCTTTGACTCGCGCAGCGCCTGGGTATACGAAAACTGCGGCGCGCCGGCGGCAGGTCGGCCCAAGACGCCGATGAGCGAGGGCCCCTGCGCGCCGCCGCTATCGCCCGATTCCGCCGTATGGCAGACGCTGCATCGCTGCTGAAAGAGGGCTTTACCGGCGCTCGCCTCGGCGCCGAATGCCGGCGAGGACGCGATGAGAAATCCAGCTGCACAGCACATGGCGAGCGATCGTCGATTCATGTCAGTACCCCTTCTTAAGGTTCAACGCGGGCCGCGTGTTGAAATATAGCGCACCCAAGTACAATCCTAGCAGCCATGCAGTTGTTCGAAATCACGTTGCTTTTGTTGGCCGTAGCGGTGGTGTTCCTGCAAATCGCACGGCGCTTGCGCGTCCCGTACCCCTCGCTATTGGCGTTGGCCGGCGGCTGCGTCGCGGTATTGCCTTTTGCGCCGCATTTGAACATCGAACCGCGTCTGGTCCTGGCGCTGTTCGTCGCTCCGGCGGTCATGGATACCGCCTTCGAGTTACCGCCGCGCGAAATGCTGCGCATTTGGCTGCCGTTGGTGTCGATGGCCGTGCTTCTCGTGCTGGTGACCACCGCCGCCGTGGCCTGGGCCGGCGCCTCGCTCGCGGGATTGCCGGTGGCGGCTGCCATCGCCCTGGGCGCCATCGTCGCGCCGCCTGACGCGGCCGCCGCGTCGGCTGTACTGCGGGAGTTTAGTTTGCCCCGCCGCACGATGGCTGTCCTACAGGGCGAAAGTCTGCTGAATGACGCGGTTGCCTTGCTGGCCTTTGGATTGGCGGTGACCGCGGCCACCGCGCCGGGCGGCGCATGGGAGTCATTGTTGCCGCGGCTGCTCATTGCCGCTCCCGGTGGCGCGGTGCTCGGCATTATCGTCAGCTTGCTGGCCACGCGGATCGTGCGCATCGTCGCCGGTACGCTGTCCTCGATCATCGTTCAGTTCGTGGTC
>Ga0210387_10001858_pt1 | contig 16035 bp, 21 predicted proteins | sample IncBWC7OmetaG_FD_160108 | JGI IMG/M metagenome (GOLD analysis project Ga0210387, IMG submission 160108) | Forest soil microbial communities from Barre Woods Harvard Forest LTER site, Petersham, Massachusetts, United States - Inc-BW-C-7-O ...
GATTATCCAAGACCGTACTTAGAATATCCACCTTCTCCTGCCCAGCAGCCACAAACACGACCCTCGCGGCATGGTTGATAACGGGATAGGTGAACGTAATCCTGTTCGGCGGGGGCTTTGGTGAGTCCTCCAAGTACGCGACCCACCGGTCGTCCTCTGCAAGAAGCTCGTGCCCAGGGAACAGGGATGCGGTGTGACCATCTGGTCCCATACCGAGGAGGATGAGGTCGAATACGGGGAAGCGTGCGGAGTCTTTCTGTGCGAATTCGCCAATGAGCTCTTTCTCATAGGCGTCAGAGAGTTCTTCGAGATCGGAGAGGAGTGTGGTGTCAATGGTGTGGATGTTGGCGTGGGGGATGGGGACTTTTGAGAAGAGATGGGTCGTGCAAGCCAGGTGATTGGAATCGGGGTGGTCGAGCGGAACGACGCGTTCGTCTACATAGAAGACTTGCCTGGGAGGACAGAATAGGATTAGATAGAACGGTAAACAGGTAAAGCGAACACACCAGTTGTCCCATTTCGCTGCGGGGTTTCCAATGAGGCCTTTTAGCATCTTTGGAAGAGAACCGCCAGAGAAGGCGATAGTGAATCTGCCCTTCTTATCGAGGGATTCCTTTTGTGCTTTAAGGATGAACGCAGCGAGGGAATTAGTGAGGACGTCAGTCGATTCGAATGAGTTGAGAATGGGTGCACTCGGCGGACGATGGACTCCCGCCATTGGAATACTTGCAAAATTGGATGAGACCTAGAATTAGCCTGAGGTTGGCCTGAGGACAGCTGGGACTCGAGCCACATATAGGTCACATTCTAATTGAGTCAAGTGCAAAACTCGTTTATTATCAATTATATGAATCTATCGATATCTAATGCTGTAAAAGACTCTCCCAGATATTAATCGAATCAAAGAATACGAAAGACAAAATACGACCACGGTACGCACCTCCTAGTACATGGAGACTCGAACAGTACTGAATGACGTCACAATTTCCGCAAATAAAATGGTGATTGAATACACAAGTGAGCTCAAAACGTGTCAGGGAGGTGTATTTATTATACCAGAAACAAGAAGACCTGAAAGAGTATACGTATAGTCGAAGCAAAACAGGTAAATGAGAGTGGGTACGCATGATAGAGAACCTCAGTCCAACCACTGAGTAGGCGCCCCTCCGATCAACAGTTGCAACCGTAGCTTTGCGAACTCTCAGAATCAAGTTGGATTGGATCGGGGTAGTCAACATACCTGTCGGAAATGTAATGTCTGTCAGAATGGATACTTATGTTTAATGTGGGAGGAGATTCTGACAGCTGTTCCTCTGCCTCCTGCTGCAGAGCGTTCTTGGCTACTGTCTGGAAAGCTTGTTCGACGTTGATGGCCTCCTTTGCGGAAGTCTCAAAGTAAGGAATGTTGCCTTTGGATTGGCACCATGTCATTGCACGTTTCTGCGTCACCTGAAATTGCCGAAAGCAAGGGGGTCTGAGAAGGAATTCATAGACCGTAACAGACATCGCACCTGTCGTTTGTTCTCTTCCACATCAATCTTGTTTCCCAACACGACAAAGGGAAAGTTCTCCGGATCGTGTGGGCTCGCCTGAATAAGGAACTCATCCCGCCAGCTATCGAGAGTCTCGAATGACTTTGAGCTGTTTACGTCATATACCAGCACGCAACAGTCTGCTCCACGGTAGAATGCAACCCCGAGAGATTGGAATCGTTCCTGGCCAGCAGTATCCCAAAGCTGGAGAAATATAAATGAGAATGCAAACGACTGAATGTGGTTGCAGTGCGGAACGGATCAAAAAGCTGCCACGAGACTCTTGACATACCTGCATAGTAACGAGGCGGTCGTCCACCATGACTTCCTTTGTCAGGCTGATGAAATACAACACATGTTCAATATGCAGTGGGATAGGAAAAATTGGAACGTACAAGTCGGCGCCAATAGTAGCCTTGTATTGATTGCTAAACCGCTTGTTCACGTATTGGTTCATGAGCGACGTCTTCCCGACACTGCAACCACAAAAAATACCACGGTTGGCATGGATACCACCAAATTAGATTCTGGGACGAATGACGAACCCGCTGTCACCAAGAATGATAACCTGCGGGTAGGGTGACGACATCAGCGTTGTGTACACTGAGCAGAATATAGGAACAGAGACCTTGAGTAAGACACGTCCCATTTCGTATGATATTCTAAGAGGAGCACGGGATACGGAGGATAGGTGTATAGGCTGGTGGTCGTTGGAGTGAGCAGCAACAACAAATTAGGACAACAGCAATTCGCAGCAAGTGACTCGCGATCTGGCATTTCCAGCTCCGTCTCAAATTTCCTTTTACCACCGTTCAGAACACTGCCAACCTCAAATGGCTGAGCCCTCGTGGCAAGAACTCTTGCGCCTGCGATTATCTGAACGAAATGTACGGGAATGTGCCTTTTCTCCCATCATCGAGCAATGTAAGTGTCCCCAGATTTGTCTGGCAACCCAAATCCCTTAACAGGTGTAATCCACGATGGAAATCAAGACCGTAGATTGGCACAACAAACAAAACTCTTGAAGGAGCGGAATGCATCGCTACTGCGTGCAGTGGGCTCCGTGCGGGGGAACCCAAGCAGTTCGACAGTCTTCGTACCCGGGACAACGGAAGAGTACGTTTTATAACTTTTGGAATTTTACATCATCTCATCACTCGAATTCAGCAACCCGGTACGCGCAGCGTACATGGCTTCACTCGAATCCCAAATATCGTTACTACGCGATGAACTGGCGACCGTGTACAAGACTCAAGGGCAGAACGCCCAACGACTTTTGTCGATGAATGAATCGCTACGGGAGAAGGAGGAATTGTCAAGATTAGATTCGGAGAGTCTAAGAAAGACAAGAGAAGAGATCGCGACGTTACGTCGCAAGGTGGATCAGCATAGCGAATTGATGGCCGAGAAAGATCGGACAGTTCAGGTGAGTGTCCTTGATATCTTATCACTGAATACTATCTTATCTCGGCCCACACTCTCAGATCCTCCACGACGAGATCAGCACACTGCAGCTTGAACTCGGCCAGATCGAAGACCGTAATCAAACCCTCACGAAAGACAACGCCAAACTCCTCCAACGCTGGCTGGACGCCAAACAAGCCGAAGCGAACAAAATGAACGAAGCAAATGAGTTCTACGAGAACATGCGCTCGCGGCACCAAGCGGTGCTCAGCTGGCGTGACGGATCTGGAGGGGAGGGCGAGGCGAACGTTGTGAATGTCGATGTTAATAATCATGCTGCGGATACGGCTTCGCAGACATCGATGTCAGCATCGATGTCGGGAAACGAAGACACGAGCGAAGGGGATCGATCGAGCCTGACGAAGGATGGGACACCATCTCCAGCGGCGAAGGGCGTGGATCTGACTCCGAATGGTTGATTGTGGAGGATTGATTAGATGGGTCGCCTGTCTCCTTTTCATTTTGTGCGATTTTTCAGTTGGATTTGGCGCTCACCACATACCCTGTGCTTTGTCTGATATCCTGCTATGTTCCTGTGCGTTTCATTTATTTGTAGGGTCAGTCCCGTAGGGATTTCTAGTATTCAGCTTCGCTGTAGAGATAATATCAACTTGACCACCTCGTTATTCTGCGAGCGTTCTAATTTTCTATGTTGTTCTCGTCCGCGAATTGAGTACGCTGTTGGGATCCAGGCAGGCAGGCCAGAGGAATTGGTCACGATTGATTGATGAGACATGTACAATAGTATTGCGTGCCAAATAAGGAAAGGGAACTGAGAGATGATTTTCATGGCGATATCGACTACGTATGGAAATAATGTCAGACGGGATGCGGATATGATTGACGAGCCGGATTGTATCAAAAAGAAAAACCTGGAGTTGGATTGGATACATACGAGGTTAGCAACAAGAAATGAAATGAGACAACGGAAACAAAGGCGAAGACCATATTAATGAAGAATTGAGGGGATAGAGATTTACGATGAATGAATATATCGTTTCTCGTGTTGGGTTGAGGAAGATATATAGAAATTAGAGCAAGAAAAGCTTGGGTCGTTATAGGCAGCATATTCGGAAACGAATGACGGATGAGCTACATTCGAGAAAGGATGAATAGCGACCCAAACACAACCTTAACCAGACCAGCGAACGCATTTCTTTCAGGCAGGGCCCTGCATCTGAGCGTCCGGAGCACCCGGCTGACCAGCGGCTTGTTGACCATAATACCCTACATGTTGCGTCAGCAAAAAGCCAATTCATTGTGACAATAACACTCACCACCCCAATAATTCGAATAATAAGAACTGGGGTCGGTTGCACCCCATTGCGCTTGACCGGCTTGGCCGGCTGCTGCTGCTGCTGCGTTAGGATCCGCACCAGGCTGCTGTGCGCCGGCAGTCAGGCCGAGACCTGCACCGCCGGCACCGGTAGGCTGTGGCATGCCGGGAGAACCTGGACCAGGAGCCCCCGGCGTCCCCCCCGCCTGGTTTGGGAAGCCTCCATATCCACCAAATCCGTATTGTCCGTAGGTGTTTGGTTGGGGGATACCATACATGGGCTGGATAGGAGAAATGTTAATGGAAACGTCACCAATCGGAATGCTCTAGTACATACCATATTACCGTAAGGGGTGGCGCTAGCAGTCGGGGTAAGAGGTCCACCAGGTTGAGCAGTTCCGCCATCAGCCCTATCCTTGCCCCAACTGCATTTGATGGGCCTTCCTTGTACCATCTGACCCTGCAACTGTACAATCGCCATCGCCGCGTGCTCATGCGTATCGAGTTTGACAAAGGCGAAGCCACGATCGGCTTGCATACGGATTTCGGAGAGATAACCGATGGATTGGAACAGGGGGATGAGGTCGGCCTGGGTGCAATACGGGACAAGATTTCCAACATAGACGGTGGAATTGTACACAGGAGTCTGCTGCACCACAGACTCGTAAGAGAGAGGACCGCCTTGAAAGTTGATGGGTGCTGGAGCACCACCGCTGCCGCCAGGTCGTGGAGAAGCTGCGGCGGCAGGGGCACCTTGGGTCTTCTGGTTGGCCCAGTTGACGCGGATGGCACGAGAACCTAGCCATTCACCGTTCATGGTTGCAATGGCTTGTTCGGCATCGGTTTTGTCTCTGAATGCAAGGAAACCGTAACCACGGGATTTTCCCGAGTTCATGTCCCACATGACACGGGCGTCAGACATGGTGCCAAAAGCGCTGAAGGCTTTGGCAAGGACTTCGTCATTGACTTCGGGGCTGAGATCACCGACGAAGACGTGGTAATGACCGGTGGTATCCTCCTTGTTTTGTTGACCCTGATAGGCCCAGTTGACTCGGATCTCGGTGTCGAAGATCTTGCGGCCGTTGAGAGTCTGGAGGGCGGTTTCAGCTGCACGCATGTCAATATACTCGACGAAACCGTAGTTTAGACCACCGTGCTGGTAGTTGCGGTCGGGAATGATTTTAACGTGTTGGACGGGTCCAGCGACGGCGAAGATTTCCGTGAGCATATACTCAGTAACTCGAGGACTCAGATTCCCGACGTAAAGATGAGCACGCCTCTGGATATCCATTTCACCGAGCCAAAAGAGACAAAATATGTCGAGTAAAGTAAAGCAGTATCAGGAGAGATGAAACCAAGGATCAGTTCAGTTTATAACAAGATAGAAGGAACAAGACATACCGGAGCCTCGGCGGGACCTCCCATACCCATTGGATTCATGATTTAAAAAAAGATGAAGAAAAATGAGATCTACGGAGGTGGTCGGTTATTCAGCTAAGATTAAACAGGGACAAACGCACGGAGGAAAGACTGGAAACAACGGACAGTATATGATAGACAAGTCCGTCAGATAGAGGAGAGGAAATGATAGAGACGAGAGAGGAGAGGAAAGAAGGAAAAGGAAGAGGAGAGGGGATACTTAGACGGGCAGATGGCAGTCGAAAGCAGAATGTGAGCGTGTGACTTTTCCAATTATGACTAGATATCTCTCCACCGTGACCACAAGCAAAGAGCAAGGAAATAAATTTATAAGGCGACTACTTGTTCGTAGGTACATTCAACAACACATTCCCTCCACCGCTCGGAATATATGTCACATTGGGGTTGTTGGCCAACGACTGCACGATCGCCTTGCTTGCCTCGATCTTTCTGAATGCAACAAATGCTTCCCCTGCTTTCTCCAGTGATCGTGATATGGTGGCTGCTGCCTCAGCCTCTCCTTCAGCCCGAATGACTGCAGCTTGGCGTTCTTGCTCGGCCTGGGGAAATGTCAGCACTACAGCGTGAGATCAAACTCAAATCCCACCTTTTCGACGATGAATTTCGCCCGCTCGGCATCTACGGCCAACCTTCAGCAGAATTAACCTTCAAGAAAGCCGCGAACGTACCTTGCTGAGCAATTTGTTTAGCTTCGACCGCTTGCGTGAATTCCTAAGAAAACAGTTATAAAGATCTCAATCCGTGAAATCATTCGAAACCCTATCTCACTTTTCCGAACGTTAGATGAGTGATAGATACATCCTCCAACTTGATGTTGAACTCCCCTGCACGTTGAAGTAGATCAGCTCTAATTCGAGATGATACCTGCATACGAAATGGGTCAATATCCGGCCACACACTCACACAAGGCTGGTACTTGCCACTTCACGCTGAGTGATCAACTCGGCTGCATCAAATTGAGCCACGATACTCTTCAAAACCTCGTTCCCGATTGACGGCAGAACCCTCTCATCGTAGTCCATCCCGAGACTTTGGTAAATTTTGGAAAGATGCGATACATCGGGTCGAGACAGAACACGAAGCGTGAGAGACACCATTTGCAAGTCTTTCGAGCCGGTTGTCGTTGAAATGTTCTACTCAGGAGACGAGCCAGCAATTCAGCGAAAATCACAATTACAGACGGTTGTTCTGCTAACTCACTCGAGGTTTTATGCGACAGTCATATAGAATGGCGCGCTGCAACCACGGAACTAAGAAATGGGTGCCCTCATCCGAGGCCTATGAAATGCATGAGCACGCCTCTGCACTGAAGGGTGATCCTAGCTCCGTCTACCTGGTCTCTAACTCCAGAAAATCTGTCGAACATTACAGCTCGGTAACCACCAGGAACATCGTAGATACTGGCTTGTGCGACAGCGACAGCGAAACCGAGTGGAACTAAACATACAAGAGCCGCTTAGCATATAAAACCCGGCACCAGATGCAAAACTCACCAAGAATTCGACTTGCAGTTTGAGAAATCGCCATGGCCGGGATAGAAAAGCCGCGGCGACTTGACAAATACGAGACAACGCGACAAATTTCACGACAACTCACACGCGCTCGAACATTGGAATATTCATTATATTCTATTAAATAACGATGACTCGGATAATTAACATCCAATGTCAATCTTTTAACAAGATATCCCCTCTCCTCTCCCCTTCCATCCTTGCTGAAAGACTCCCAAATTGCATAGCCCGTTTCTTCCTTCCGCTGGCCTCAACCAGCCCAAGCTTCATCGCAGCCAGCCTCAATAACATTTTATCCCCAAGCCCTACATCCAACCTATGGTCCATCTTAAAATGTACCGGAAGTTTGGCCAGAAAAGATACGACAGTGAGCGAGAGAAATGGATACCGCGTCTCTTTACCGTGAGAGGAGATGACACGGTCGTCTCTTCCGAGGTTGCGTGTCGGGATGCGGTTTATGTCCAGTTGTAGCTGTATGGGCGTGAATTTATTATTATTATTAGATATGTTGCTGAGGGCGACAACTTGCTAAATCTACCTCATCGATGACCGCTTGCCATCCACCTGCGTTGAAAGCTGTACGGTGTCTCCCATATCCGCCGAGCAATTCATCAGCTCCCAGGCCATTCAAGAGAACACGAGCAGAACTTGTGTATGCTTCCTGATCGGCACCTGGACTACTCCGTATTTGACCGATTCCCCTGGAGGCGAAGTAAAGTGCAAGAGCCAGGCTCTATCAAACAGGTGAACGGTTGGTCAATCCATACCAGTTCGACGGGCGTACCATATCCATGACAGTACGCCCAGGCAACATTAATGTCTCCACAGTCTCGCGCGCTACTTTGGATTCCTACTTGACCAACACATCTATTAATGTGAATTCAAAGTAGACATGACATAAAACCAACTTAACCTCATATGGGACATTGACTTCAACCTTGAATACCAGGTTCGACTTGATCAGACTAATAGTAAAGGATGTACAGAAACTTACAAAATTCCACACCCGTCCTGGACATAATCGTCGTAATTCCTCTACTTCACAGATGCCAGTAACCCTATCCGGGACCATGTACGATGTGTTAATTGATTGGTCAGCGGTAGTTGATCCCCGATTCCGTTCCTTCTTCTGCTTTTTGGACAAACCACCTGGATTGCTATGAGCCTGGGCCGAGATTTTTCGTGGATTCTCGAAAGCCACGTTCAGTAGATCTATAGGTTCATTCAGTAGAACATGCCTAGGCAACGTATTACAACCAATCTGCCATAAAACGAAGAGATGACATACTTGTGCGCAAAGAAGGCTAAAACGGTCGAGTCGATGCCTCCACTAAAAAGAACAGCCACTCTTGCCTGTCCCTTCTCAACACTTAAAAGGTCCTGGGTGAGCAAAAATTATCCTATAGGCAAAATGGATACTTACGATACTTGTGGTATATCGCATACCCGGAGCATCACACTTCTATCCAAAATAGATATCAAATCGTCAACAGCCTGTGACAGGTGGTCAGGTATTTGATCTAGGGAATCGAGTCGCGGTGAATCGTCAGGCGGTAAGGATGGATTGACTTTGCAGGGTTCAGCCTAGAAGAGACGTCGAATGGGTTAAGTAGTTTTTGAGGGCAATGGTCACGAACATAGAGCAAAGTGGAGGTTGGGTCTATTCGAAGACGAGGAAAAGCAATCACACAAGAATCAAAGGCAGTTGCTATCTGGCAGCTGTATGATTAATGACATCGATGGAAACAAGAAAACCAACGTACATCCTTCTGACTGCTCAGACACTGAAGATCGAGAGAATATATATAGTTTGTGGAAAGTTCCTCCATGGTGTACCTCAAATCATTACCAGCAGACACAGAGGCCAGTAGGAAATGAGGTTGATTCAAGGTCGGTTTGTGGATCAACAAAGATCGTCGCCCGAGTGGGTCTCGAGCAAAGAAAAGACGTCGTGAGACGACCTGAACAGGGAGTGGACGATGAGTCGGGATGACGGAACAAACAATTATGGGTGGACACTCACATGATAGAAAACAAAGGCATACCTTCGCAACGATGACCCAGGTGTCAGAAGTTTCATTCCAGGCAGAAATAGAGTGCTTACGGTCCCTCGATAGTCCCAAATAGATCTTGGATTTGCTCTGGAGTCTGGATTGCACGTAATGTCTCAAAAAGTTTGACTCCATCATTTTCATGTGCTGAGATCTGCAACAAGTCACGGTCATCCCCTGGTTGCTGCACAGGCGGAAGGACAACGACTGACATCCATACCCTCGAAGATCTGGCAGGAAACACAGATGAGAGGCCATTCACAGAGGCAATCCGAGTCGGGTATAAGGCAGAACTGACTTCACCATTCCAACAGAACACATTCCCGTCCTTCTCATGCGGTTGCACGATGGGAGCATCGCCTCGCAATCGCAGTTCAGACACGAAGAAGTCCAGTACTAGACCTGATCCATCTCTAGTGGGAGGGCCATCAAAGCCTTCCGGTCTCACATCTCCGCAATGGCACTTCACGAAAGTTCGTAGAATCCTCTGAGCATCGGGACCTGATCCAGATCATGTCATCGACTGTCCGATATATTTGAACGCGAGTTATACGAACCTCGGGTAGAATTGGCCTCCTGCAGTTTCTGACGCAAGCTTATAAAGTGAGCCGGATCGATGGTGTCTTCGGTATGCTCATCATCAACATGTCGAGCGCAAAAAAAAATCCCGCACATTGAGAGACCAAAAGGAGAAGGTTGCCTTCCTATTTCGGGTGGAGAATCAAGTTAGAAACTTGTTGGAAACAGATCTAACATTCACGGAGTGACTGAATGAGCTTGTGGACTCAAAAATGGCGAATCATCGCTGCCGATATACATTTTCTATTAGACCTCCACAACGTAAGCTTGAACGTATAAACAGTTCTTGAACAGCAGAGCAAGCAGAGATTGGCAGAGATTGGCAGAGATACATTCTATTTTCGCTCATCTTTGACGCTGTACATGTACACACTTCGGTTACGTATTTGAGACACAACGGGCTGTAGCAAGAAATGGAAGGAGACAAGATAAAAAAAACCAATGCTGCTAGAATTCGTGCCCCATTGCACATCACAGGGATTAGTTGTTGTAGGTGCTAGCAGAGACGTTGCCTCCGCGGCCAGTCCAATTGACGTCTACGGAGTAAGATATCTATATCAGAAATGGCAAACGAATGAATAGATATGTGGCACGAACGGATGTTCTCGCCAGCCTTGAATTTGGCGTTCCTCTTCCCGGGCTGTACGAGGAAAGTGTGGGCACCAAAGTAGTCACGCTATTCCAAAGAAAGATGATCAATCACATAGAAGATGCAAGGGGGAAGAGTCGACAAACCTGAGCCTGGAGAAGGTTAGCAGGCACGATCTCACTTCTGTAGCCATCGAAGAAGGCGAGGGCCGTGCTGAACGCCGGGGTGGGAATGCCCCAGAGGACGGCCTGAGCGATGACACGCCTCCAGCCAGGTTGCGCTTTGTGGACGGCTGTGATATCAAGGAATGTATTAGTATGCATGATATATGTCAAGAGCAAGTAACAAGCCTCTGTTGAAGAAGTCGTCGAACAGCAGGGACTCAAGCTTGGGGTTCTTGTGGTAAGCCGATGTAATGTCGCTGAGGAAAACACTCTGAGCAGAAGCGTTTCTTTGAGACACTTGTTTCGCGAGGAACCAAAGGAGTGCCTACCTTGATAATACATCCTCCACGCCACATACTGGCGATCCCTGCGTAATTCAAGTTCCAGCCAACCTGTTGAAATGGTATGTTTTAGTTCATGTTAGTCCGGAGGTGCTGATATGCTAACCTCCTTGGCAGTCTCCCTCATGAGCATGAAGCCCTGAGTGTATGAGATGATCTTGGAGGCGTATAGAGCTTGTTCAAGGTCATCGATGAACAGCTGCTTGTCTCCACGGAATGGCTCTTTCTGAGGGCCGGCGATCGCCTTGCTTGCACGGACACGCTCCTCTTTGATGGAAGACAAGCAGCGAGCAAATACGGCCTCGCCGATGAGAGTAACTAAGGAGGTATGACATATCAGCTGCATGATCAGAACATCGCGAAAATCTTGAATACTAACCGGCAGTGCCAGCATCAAGAGCGGCGATGGCAGTCCACTTGCCGGTACCCTTCTGTCCCGCTTTGTCAAGGATCTTATTGACAACGGCCTCACCGTCGTCATCGTTGAACTTGAGAATGTTTGCCGTAATTTCGATTAAGAACGAGTCGAGAACACCCTTGTTCCATTTCACGAAGATGTCAGCGATCTCGCTTTCTGACAGCCCAAGGCCACGCTTGAGAATGTCATATGCCTCAGCAATCAGCTGCATGTCACCGTACTCGATACCTAGCAAGAAAATGAGCTTATTATTCATGAATGCACAACGACACGAAGAAGTGTTACCGTTATGAACCATCTTGACGTAATGGCCTGAACCGGTCTCGCCAACCCAGTCGCAGCAGGGCTCGCCGTATGCTTGAGCAGCGGTCTTTTGGAAGATCTCCTTGATCGCAGGCCAAGCTGCTGTCGAGCCGCCGGGCATGAGCGACGGGCCATGGCGGGCACCCTCTTCGCCACCTGAAACACCAGATCCGACAAATAGGAGCCCCTTCGCCTCTAGTTCTTTGGTGCGGCGTATAGAATCAGGATAATGAGAGTTACCACCATCGATGATGATGTCGCCTTTGTCGAGGAATGGCACGAGTTGATTGATAAAATCGTCTACAGCATCACCAGCCTTAACGAGAAGAATAATTTTGCGGGGTCTCTTGAGCTTCGAAATGAGTTCTTGGATGGAGTGGGCGCCCTGGACATTGGTGCCTGTTCGTTAAAGAGGTAGAAAGGTAAATGAAGAGTTATCAGAAATAGATTTCTGCTAGATCGGGATGTGCTCACCTTTTGCTTCATTTGCCAAGAAATTGTCGACTTTGCTAGTCGTTCTATTGTATGCCACAACGGTGAAGCCCTTGTCGTTCATGTTGAGGATCAAGTTTTGGCCCTGTCTATTGTGATGACCTCTCTACTCGAAAGCGCAGATAGACAAACTGCACATACCATGACAGCGAGGCCAATAAGACCGATGTCTCCTCTATATCAAGACGAAAACAAATGTCAGAAACAGATCCGACGAGTCAGACGAGGAGAACATACGTAGCCATGGTTGAGGTGATATGGTAGTGGGTTTTGAAAGAGTAGAATGAAGAGGGCACTCAGTGGAGATAACTTGACCGTCCGGGTGTGAACGGACTTAATGAGATCATGAGCTTAATCAGCCCCATCGATATCAGTCGTCGTCGTCGACAACACATTGTTCCCATCCAAGCAGCAGTCGGGGGAGAACATCAAAGAAGCTATAATGTGAATAATACGACAACTGTAAGGTGGTCGTAGGTACTCATGCCACTAGTACTGTCAATGTCATGCTATCCATGAGCCTTCTACACTGGCATTCCGGCCCGGTCCACACGTATGGTCGTTTAATCCAAGTTGAATCGACAATCGTCGACCCCAGCATTGACTAGAACATTTATTCGCGACGCCTCTCATTCCCATAATTTCACCAGGCTTATACTATCCTGTCAGACCTTCTCAGCCTACAGTCACCCTTCCAGCGCCTTGTTGTCCATAAATAGGTTATACATACAGCATTACACTTTAGCGCCCTACTAGATCGGCCAAATCCGAGTCTTGAATTCGTACCAGTGATAATGGGACCTTCCAAACCACTAGCACATGCTGCGGTTGGTGCGTCTCTCCCTGTTGGCCTTCCTTCTGGCCTGTCGGGAGTCTCTCCAATACTGCATGAGGGATGGGTTCTCAAGAAGAGACGGAAGAAGATGCAAGGTTTGCTTCTTGTTTCTGTCGCTTGAGCATCCACGTTCTGATCCATGTCAAGGATTTGGCCGTCGTTACTTTACCCTCTATCAATCCGGACTCCTGTCTTATTCTTTCGAACCCGGTCAACCTACCCGTGACCAGATCTCTCTTCACCAAGCTGCCATCTCTACCGCACCTGGACGTAAAGACATCCACATCGATTCTAATACCGCGACTTTCCATATCAAATGTCTGAATTCGGATGACTTTGTTAAATGGATGGCGGCTTTCAGGTCAAATTTGCATTTGCTCATGACAGAGCGTTCTTGGTCTGACCACGTATGTCAAGCAGAAAGTTCATAATTCCCGGGCCAGAGGCACGCAGGTCACCGACTGTCAGACTCGCTTCTCGCCGTGGTAGTTTGAAAATGAACAAATCGGGAGTTGTCATTGAAGAAATGGGTTCGGTAGGTGTGTCGCGAGCTACATAGCACTCACGATTTGACTTGCTGGTACCAGACTCTCGTTGAACTCGAATATGCCATCCTTGCGATTACGCAGGACAATGTTCAGAAGAAACACCACAATGCGAGCAAACCAAGATCTGAAAAAGACAAACATAAGGACCATACTAAGGAAGGTGGTGCGATGTTTGGCTTGTTCAAACGATGTGCGTGCACAATGAATTCCGTAATGCAGGCGCACTTATTCTCTCACAGCATCTCATCATTCTCCGTCGCACGATTTTGGAGCAGAAGGTAGCCAGACAGATTCCAACCATGTTTCGGATCACTCGCAATCATCTACACAACGTCTTCAGGCCGCATTGGAGACGCTCAAAGCCCAACATGCCACACTGGTCAAATCAGTACAAAATATATCGTACCTTGACCCTACTCAATCCATCCATGCCTCCCCTCTTCCTTTCACGGCCGAGGAGGAAGAGCAGTTCCACGGATCGGCGTCAGGCTCGGGATCCGCCCGGTTTTCGACTCCACTCAGCAGATTATCAAAACGGACTTCCATCGCCACTACCGTCAGCGGCAGTATAAACGAATGGTTCGACGCATCTGACGGCGTGAATGACGGTGCTCAGGAATTTGTCATGGATGTTCAGGCATCTCCCGATGGGACAGAGCAACCAAGCAGGCTCCTAAGTAACGACAGTCGGAGTAGTTTAGGTCAAGATAATTCTAGTGTGGACACGGACATCGAGCAGGAAGGGGAGGCGCCTCTAAGATTCCCCAGTGAGGACTCACAGACTGATCCTACTGATGGAACTCTCCAAGTTATGCGGCGGTCTCAACTGCCGGCCCCTCCTGTCGGCGACGAAGGGAGCCTATTCGCCATGCTCAAGAAGAATGTTGGCAAAGTGAGCGTCTCGTCAGATAATACATTATTTTAGTTAACACGTTTCTTTTAGGACCTTTCTACAATCGCATTCCCGGTTACGTTCAATGAGCCCCTAACCCTTCTTCAGAGAACCGCAGAAGAAGTAGAATATTACGACATTCTTGATCAAGCGGCTGGCACCAAGGATCCCACTGACCGACTCTGTTATGTTGCGGCATTTGCAGTCTCCAGCTATGCACATACCCGTTTTCGATCAGGTAGAAAGGGATTGTCAGTGCTTTCAGTTTCTGTGCTGCCCACAACCAACAGTTAGTTTTGACAGTAACCCCATGCTTGCGGAGACGTTCGAAGACGTGCGCATGAAGTTCATTGCAGAGAAAGTCCACCACCAACCTTTGGTGATGGCTTACCATGCTGAAGGTTCGGGATGGGAGTTGTATGCCACGTCTGCCGGCAGGACCAAGTTCTGGGGTACGTGAGACAATACGGATTATCCTTTGGCCGAAGAATGACTGATCGTCCTCGGTTTTATTTCTGTTCAGGGAAAAGTCTGGAGATAATCCCCCTTGGCACCACTCATCTGAAGATTGGGGATGATCATTATCAATGGTAGGAACACTGTACTTCGTTGTCCCAAGCTGAAATAATTTTTGACTCTAGGAAAAAGCCATCGTCATTTATGAGAAACCTTATGGTTGGGACGAAATATCTTGAACACTGTGGCAAAATGACCATTGAAAACACAAAGAATCATGCTCGCTGTGTTCTCGAATTCAAGCAGAGCGGATATTTTGCAGCTTCAAATGTGGTTTCAGGCACAGTTCACGCACCATCTGGCAAGGTCGTAGCTCATCTGGAGGGTAGGTGGGATGACCAAATCGCCCAAACGGTCGATTCATCAAATTTCCGTATATTGTGGCGGATGGCACCCTTCCCGAAGAATACCGACGACTACTACGGATTCACTTCGTTTGGCATCACGCTGAACGAGATTACAAGTGACATCGAGGCCAGGCTGCCTCCAACGGACTCGCGATATCGGCCTGATGTCAGATCGCTTGAAGGGGGCGATTTGGACCTTGCAGAAGAGCAGAAGATCAGGGTCGAGGAGATGCAGAGGGAGAGAAGGCGACGAGGGGCGGATCAGCAGCCCAGGTGGTTTAAACAGGTCGGAGAGGAGTGGGTATATGTGGGGGGATACTGGGAGGCAAGAGCACAAGGTTGGAAGGGTGTGGAGATCACACCGCTCTGGTAAGCTCTACCCTAGGATCATTATTTACTGGTTATATATTTCAGGAATAATTATTGCACGATTGAGTTGCCTCAACAACCCCTAGATTCGGACTCTTCGCAATTATTCCAATGTCAAATAGTCAATTCGCATTCAACCTTCTCACTGGGTGCAGGGCACAATAACTTCACCAAAAATATTGTAAAAATATGGTAAAGTTAATCCAACTTACATCAGCATAATTTGGGCAAAAATATTAACAAATTGTTTAATATTTCCTCTCAATAATGTCTGTTTTTAGCATATTTTTCAAATAATAAGCAAATTTGGCAAAATATTTTTTCAATATTGTTATTCAAATTATGGTGATGTAAGTCGGATTAACTTT
>Ga0210387_10001859_pt1 | contig 16030 bp, 7 predicted proteins | sample IncBWC7OmetaG_FD_160108 | JGI IMG/M metagenome (GOLD analysis project Ga0210387, IMG submission 160108) | Forest soil microbial communities from Barre Woods Harvard Forest LTER site, Petersham, Massachusetts, United States - Inc-BW-C-7-O ...
CCCGGCCGTCTGGTGTTCGACCTCGATCCGGCGCCGAACGTCGATTTTTCCGAGGTCATCGAGGCCGCCAAAGAGATGCGGCAGCGTCTTGAGGCGCTCGGCCTCGAGAGCTTCTGCAAGACCACCGGCGGCAAGGGCCTGCACGTCGTCGCCCCGCTGACCTACGGCGCCAAAGATAAGGTGACCTGGAAGGAAGCCAAGGCCTTTGCGCAAGGCGTCTGTCAGTGGATGGCGAACGACCATCCCGGGCAATATCTGCTCAACATGTCGAAGAAATTGCGTAAGGGAAAAATCTTCCTCGACTATTTGCGCAACGATCGAATGGCTACGGCCGTTGCGGTGCTCTCCCCACGAGCGCGCGATGGCGCCACGGTCTCGATGCCGCTCACCTGGGCGCAGGTGCGCGGCGATCTGGACCCGAAGCGCTACACCGTTCGCAGCGTCCCGGCCTTGCTCGCGAAGAGCAAGGCGTGGGACGGCTACGATGATGCGGCATCGTCGATCAAAAGCGCGATGAAGAAGTTGGTCGATAGACTGTAATCGTAACTGCCGGACTCAGAGCCGTCCAAGCAGCAGCAAAATCAGCAGGATCACGACAATGAGTCCGAGGCCGCCGCCGCCGTAATAGCCGGTGCCGTAGAAGGGGCCACCGCCAATGCCGCTAAAGCCGCCAAGCAGGGCGATCACCAAAATAATCAGAATGATGGTACCAATGGACATCGAATTTCCTCCAGCCGATCATGGGTGCGAGATCTTGGGTGCAAGATCATGGGTGCAAGTCGCGTGTTCGTGCCAGCCAACACATGGGAACCGTGAAAGTTCCCGCATCTCGCATCGCAACCACGTCGGATAAGAAGCAAAAATGGATTTTCTTAAGCGAATTGCCGGCTTCGTTTCGCAGTCGGTTTCGCGGCGCCGACGTAGGTCGCCTTGAGCGCTGCCGCTGGAAGTTCGATGAACAATTTCGCCAGCGGTACCCTGGACACATTCGAGTAGCCCGCGCCCTCAAGCGAATAACCGTCGATGTGAATCTCGCCCTCGAAAGCCTCTCCCCGCGGCCAAATCCGTCCCTGCTGCGAGAGCGGAGCATATAACCGCGCCACCGCCGTAATCGCCGCATGGCGGCCGCGGCGGCGGGCAAACGCCATGACATGGTCGGCGTGGGGTCCGCTGACCTCGAGCGGTTCGTAATCGCCCGAAGCGAAAACGTCCGCAAGTTCGTTGCGAAGCCTGAGCAGGTGCCGCGTCCAGGCGAGCTTGACGTGGCCGTTCGGCCAATCGCGGGCGAGCTCTTGCCAATCGGGCCGCTCCACCAGCTTGAGAACATCCGCGCGCTCAGTGAAATCGACCGGCCGGCGGTTGTCGGGATCGACGAGCGACAGATCCCAGAATTCCGTCCCCTGATAAAAGTCCGGCACGCCCGGCATCATCGCCTTCAGCGTGATCTGGCTCAGGGAATTCAGCGCGCCCAACAGCGCCAGCCTCTGGGCGAAGTGTTGCAGCGAATCCAGAAACTCCGCAGAGGCGGAAGGATCCAGTATCCGTTCGATGAAAGCGCCAAGCGCGTTTTCATAGCCTTCATGGGGATTGAGCCAGCTGGTTTCCTGCTTGCCTTCTCGCGCCGCTTTCACGGCATAGGCCTGCAGGCGCTCGGTCAGCGAGCGGTCGGGCGGCGACGTGAGCGGCCAGACCCCGAGTAACGTCTGGTACAGCATGTATTCGAATGTCGCCGATGGCGCGCGCAAGCCATCCTCGGTGACGATGTGCGGCGCATTGAGCACCTTCCAGCGGGCGACGGCGCCGGTCCACTCGCCCGGCAGTTCGCTGAGCGCGATCAGGCGCGCGCGGGCGTCTTCGCCCCGCTTGGTATCGTGCGTGGCGGTCGTGGTCATGGCGTGCGGCCAATCCTGGCTGCGGGTTTGCATCATCCGGTGAAAGATGGCCGGCGACAACGCCGACGCGGACGGCTCGCCGCCGACTTCGTTCAGCGCGAGCAGGCGGTGACTGCGGTAGAAGGTCGTGTCCTCCAGCGATTTCGCCATCAGTGGACCGGTGAATTGCTGCACCTTCAATGCGAACCGCCGCACCCGCGAGGCGCTGTGCAATGCGGAGCCGGGTTTGGCGAGGTCCATGGTCAGCGCATCACGCAGAAAATCGAAGAGGCCTTCATCGGCATCATACCATTCGCTGCGCGCCTTTTCGATCGTGGCCGATATCAAGGCGCGGTCGTCGGCGGAGGCGCCCGCTGAAGTCAGGTAAGTGCGGTAGATCGGAAAATGCAGTACGTAAAGCTCGAGCGCCTGGCGCAAACTGTCGGCGGAAAAATCACGCGTCGAGTAGTGACCCGCCGCGATGCGCCCGAGCAGACGCGCCAGCACGGTGAATTCGCTGGTGAGCAGCGTCTCCAGCACGCGTTGCTTGGCGGCCTTGAGCGCTGGCGCAAGAGCGGGCGGCATGTTGCTGATCTGCCGCCAGGTTTCATCGAGCGCCTCCAGCCCGCTCTGATTGGCCAGCACGCGGGTGATGGTGTTGAGGGTCTCATAGCCGGTGGTGCCTTCGACGCCGGCGAACGGGCGTAGCGTTTCGTGCTCGCCAAGGATTTTCTCGACCACGATGTAGAACGATCGGGCCGGTTTCCCGCTCGATTGCCGGATCAGGCGGCTCAAACGCTGGAAATATTGCGCGGGATCGCGCAGGCCGTCGATGTGATCGAGCCGCAATCCTTGCAGCTTGCCTTCCGCGATCAATCGTCCGACCAGGCGATGCGCCGTGTTGAAGGTCGTCGGATCTTCCACGCGTAAACCCGCCAGTGAATTGACGTCGAAGAAGCGGCGATAGTTGATGTCACTGGAGGCGAGCCGCCAATGCCCGAGCTTGTAGTGCTGCCGCTCGAGCAGATGGTGAAGCGCCACCGTTTGCACGGGCCGGTCTTGTCCGGCGCCATAGGCGGCCAACCCGCGGTCGATGATCTCCCGGCCGCCTTCGATGGCCTTCAATCCGGCCTTGAAGTCGGGCGCCTCCTTGCGATTGGGATGGCGCAAGCCATGGTAACGTGAGGCGAGGCTGAGAATATTTTTTCCGGCGAGGGTGTCTTCGGCGCCAGCCTCCTTGACGATCGTGTTCAGAATTTCACCATAGCGCTCCGGCGCGATCGGCAGGCGATGCTCGAAATACCAGGCCGAGAAACTGCCTTCACTGGCGTCGTAGCGCAATTCGATTTCGCCGTTCTCCAGCGCCTTGCCGTAGGAAGAGCCGAGGATCGGCAGCAACACGCCGCCGCGCGCGCGATACGGCAACAGCTCCCAGTCGATATCGAAGGAGACCGCGTGCGGTGAAGCTTCGCCCCATTCCAGCACGTCAAGCCACCATGGATTGTCGGCGAAATGCACGCCGACATGGTTGGGCACGAAGTCGAGGATCAGGCCGAGATCGTGCGCCTTGAGGGCTTTGCTCAGCCGCTCAAAACCGTCGTCGCCGCCGAGTTCGGGGTTGATGAGGGTGTGGTTGACGACGTCGTAGCCATGCGTCGATCCCTTGCGCGCTTTTGTAAACGGCGAGGCATAGACATGGCTGATCCCGAGCGCTTTCAAGTAGGGAACGACGGCTGTGGCCGCATCGAAATCGAAGTTTGCGGTGAGCTGCAAACGGTAGGTCGCGATGGGAGTGCCTGACGGCATCAGCCGGCCTCCAGACACCAGCACACTGACCACGGCTTCATGGCGTCGCCCGGTTTGCCCCAGATCGGCGAACCGCCGGTGTCACCCGATTGGACGGCAATCGTGCGATCCGACAGATTGGCAGTCAGCAGTAGTCTTGCGTCATCGCCGAGATGCCAGTTCGCTTTCAGCGTTCCGTCGTCGGCCATTCGCGCCTCGCCGAAACGAGCGCCCGCGAGGCGCGGCATGATGTGACGCCGGCGTGTCGCCAGTAGTTCGCGCACCAGCGCCAGCCGTTCGGCACCGCCGCCGCTGCTTGTTTCCCAGTCCAGGATCGCGGAACGAAAGGTCGCTTCGCTCAGGGGATCGGGAACGTCATCGCCATAGGTCGCATAGGCCCATGCGTATTCTTCACGGCGCCCTTTGCGGACGGCTTCGGCGAGATCACCCTTGAAGTCGCAGAAGAACGGGAAGGGCATCTTTGAACCCCATTCTTCGCCCATGAACAGCATGGGAATTGCGGGTGCGAGCAGCGTAATTGCGAGTCCAGCTTCGATCGCCTCGAGCTTTGCCCCGTTCTCAAGCCGGTCGCCGAAGGCGCGGTTGCCGATCTGGTCGTGGTTTTGCAGAAAATTGACAAAGGCCGTGGGCGGAAGGCCGTCGCTCGCTTCGCCGCGTAGCTGGCCACCGCGATGTTCGGAAGCCTCACCCTGGTAGACGAAGCCGGAGCCGAGAGCGCGGGCGATGTCCGAAAGCGGCGAACGTTGATAGTCGCGGTAATAGCCTTGTTTCTCGCCAGTCAGTTTCACGTGCCAGGCGTGATGATAGTCGTCGTTCCACTGCGCGCGATATTTCCCGCACGGCGGATCTTGTGTCGGATCGAGCAGGCTGACGCGGTTGTCGTCGTTTTCAAGCACGAGATGAATAAGACGGCCCGTCTCCGCCGCGAGTTGACCGGCGGCGAGGCTGAGATCGTTCAGCATCGGAATTTCGCCGAGTTCGGCAATCGCGTGTACGGCATCCAACCGCAGCCCGTCGAACCGGTATTCGTCAAGCCAGCAGAGCGCGTTCTCGATCGCAAAGGCGCGCACCTGCGGCACCCGGTAATCGATCGCGCTGCCCCACGGCGTTTGCGCGTCGGTGAAGAACGACGGCGCGTAGCGGCCGAGATAATTCCCCTCGGGGCCGAAGTGGTTATAGACCACGTCGAGAAACACCATGAGCCCGCGTAAGTGCGCTTCATCGATGAGCAGCTTCAAGTCTTCGGGGCGGCCATAGGCGCTGTCAGGCGCGTACCACAACACGCCGTCATAGCCCCAGTTGCGCACTCCTGCGAAATCCGCCAGCGGCAACAACTCCAGCGCGGTGATGCCGGTCTGGGCGAGATGATCGAGCCTGTCGATCATGGCGCGGTAGGTACCTTCACGTGTGAAGGTGCCGACATGGGCTTCCAAGAGCACGGTTTCGTGCCATGGCCGTCCGCGCCAGTCCTTGGCGAGCCAGGTGTAGCTTGCGGGGTCGATCACCTCGCTCGGGCCGAACACATCGTCGGGCTGGTAGGCGGAAGCAGGATCGGGGACGTCGATCTCGTCGTCGATCCGAAACCGGTAGCGCGTACCGGCTCCGGCGCCCGGCACGTTGGCTTCGAACCAGCCGTGTTTGCAGGACGTGAGTGGGTGACGTTGCTGCTCCAGCAACAGATCGACGCGTTGCGCCGCGGGCGCCCACAAACGGAATGTGGTGCCTTCGGGATTTAGCCTTGCGCCGAAATGCCGTTCATTCATGCCGAACCTGAAAAGACCAGTACCGATCGGGGCGGTGCGGTGGTCTCGCTTCCCGACGGGAAGTCCGCAGCCGTCTGCTTAACGTCAGTCGTGTTCAATAGTTGCCGCCAGCTCTTGTATTCCGGCATTTTCGGCAGTTTGAACTTGATCTCTTCGGGGGCGGCATTGAGCACGATGAAGACCGGCGGCTGGCCATGTTCGGTCGGCCCAAGCACATAGGCAAGAAAGCGGCCTTCCGGAAAATTCCAGTCCTGCTCTTTCATGTCGTCCGCTGCCGGCGTCAGCCACAGCACGCCATACGAGCCGTCGGCGCGCCGTCCGTCGAGCCAGCGGCGGGCGCGGATTTGCGGAAAGCGGCGGCGTATTTCGCTCACATGGGCGACAAAATCGATGAGGTCGCTGCCTTCGTGGCCCGTGCCTTCCCAGCCGATCCAGCCGGTCTCGTTGTCCTGGCAATAGGCGTTGTTATTGCCGTTCTGGGTATTGCCGACCTCATCGCCGGCCAGGATCAGGGGAACGCCTTGGGCGAGCAAAAGGCAGGCGAGCTGATTTTTCCGCAGCTGGTTGCGCAGCGCGTTGATGGCGGGATCGTCGGTCGGGCCTTCGTGGCCGCAATTGTTGCTGTGGTTGTCGTTGGCGCCGTCGCGGTTGTCCTCGCCGTTCGCCTCGTTGTGCTTGGTGTTGTAGCTGAAGAGGTCGTTGAGCGTGAAACCGTCATGCACCGTGATGTGATTGATACTGGCGCGCTGGACGCGCCCGTCATGGTTGAAGAGATCGGAAGAGCCGGTCATGCGGCTGGAGATTTCGCCGATCAGGCTGCCTTCGCCGCTCCAGTAGCGGCGCAGCGCGCTGCGATAGCGGTCGTTCCATTCCGACCATTGCGAGGGAAAACCGCCGACCTGGTAGCCGCCCATGCCGAGATCCCAGGGTTCGGCGACCAGCTTGACGGAAGCCAGCACCGGGTCCTGCCGAACAGCGGCGAGGAAGGAGGCGTTGCGATCAAAACCGTTCGGGCCGCGGCCGAGTGTCGTGGCGAGATCGAACCGGAAGCCGTCGACATGGCAGACCTCGACCCAGTAACGCAGCGAATCCATCACCATCTGCAAGATGCGCGGGTGGGTGAGATTGACCGAATTGCCGGTGCCGGTGAAGTCGTCGTAGTAACGTGGGTTGTCCGGCTTGAGCCAGTAATAGGAGGCGTTGTCGATACCGCGGAACGACAGCGTCGGGCCCATATGGTTGCCTTCCGCGGTGTGGTTATAGACGACGTCGAGCATCACCTCGATGCCGGCATCGTGCAACCGCGCCACGGCTGTACGAAAGGAGTCGAGCGAATTGTCCTGCGCATACCGCGCCTCCGGCGCGAAGAATGCGAGCGTGTTGTAGCCCCAGTAGTTGGAAAGTTTCTTTTCGACCAGCAGGCGGTCATCCACCAGGCCATGGATCGGCAGCAGTTCGATGGTCGTGATGCCGAGCCGCTTGAGATGCGCGATCATCGCGGGCGAGGCGAGGCCGCCATAGGTGCCACGTAGATTCGGCGGCACGTCGCTGCGTTTTTGCGTGAGTCCCTTGACGTGGGCTTCATAGATGACGGTGTCTTCCCAGGGAATGCTGGGCCTTAGTTCGCGCCGGCCCCAGTTGAAGGCTTCATCGACCACGACGGCTTTCGGCATACCGCGGGCATTGTCGCGGCGGTCGAATGAAAGATCCTCGCGCGCACTGCCGGTGCGATAGCCGAAATGCGCATCGCTCCACACCAGCCGGCCGGCCAGCCGCCTGGCATAGGGATCGAGCAGAAGCTTGTTCGGGTTGAAACGATGGCCATGCTCCGGCGCATAGGGACCGTGAACGCGATAGCCGTAAAGCTGGCCGGGCGAGACGTCGTTCAGATAGCCATGCCAGACGTCTTCGGTGCGCTCGGGCAATTCGATGCGCTCGATTTCGCGCCGGCCCTGGCTGTCGAAAAGACAGAGCTCGACCTTTTGCGCATTGGCGGAGAACAGCGCGAAATTGGTCCCGCGCCCGTCCCAGCTTGCACCGAGGCGAAAGGGCGATCCGGCCGATAGTCGCATGATCTATTTTTCCGGTACGAGAAAAATGGTCCCCAAGGGCGGGATCGTCAATCTCAGTTCCGGCCCGGCGCCCTCGAGCGTGCGGACTTCGCCGACATTGCCGACATTGCTGCCGCCGTAATGCGATGAGTCCGTATTGAGAACTTCGCGCCATGTGCCGGCGAGGGGCACGTGTATGATATAATTATGATAGACGTTCGGAGAAAAATTCGTGACGACGAGGCAGCGTGCGCGCTCGTCCCTGCCTTTGCGCATCCAGGCAAAGACGTTGCCGCTGGCGTCATCGGCCACCAGCCATTCGAATCCGGAAGGGTCGCAGTCGAGCTCATGGAGCGCCGGCGTCTCGCGGTAGAGCCAGTTCAGATCGCGGACCAGCGACTGGACGCCGGCGTGACGGCTGTCCTGAAGCAGATGCCAGTCGAGCGAATGGTCGTGATCCCATTCCCGCGCTTGTGCGAATTCGCAGCCCATGAACAGAAGCTTCTTGCCGGGGTGGCCGAACATGAAGCCGTAATAGGCGCGCAGGTTTGCAAAGCGCTGCCAGTCGTCGCCCGGCATCCGTCCGAGGATCGAGCGTTTGCCGTGAACCACCTCGTCATGCGACAGCGGCAGGATGAAGTTTTCCGAGAACGCATAATGCAGGCCGAACAGGATATCGCCGTGATGGTACTGGCGGTGGATCGGCTCCTTGCTGATATAATTCAGCGTGTCGTGCATCCAGCCCATGTTCCACTTATAGCCGAAGCCGAGGCCGCCAAATTCGACCGGGCGCGACACCTGCGGCCATGCGGTTGATTCCTCAGCCGCCGTTGTGGCGTGCGGGAATTGGCCGAATACTTCCGTGTTGAAGCGGCGCAGGAAGGCGATGGCGTCGAGGTTTTCCCGCCCGCCAAATCGATTGGGCACCCACTCGCCGGCAGGCCGGCTGTAATCGAGATAGAGCATCGAAGCGACCGCGTCGACGCGCAGGCCGTCGATGCCGTAACGATCGAGCCAGAACAGCGCGTTGGAGACCAGGAAATTGACGGTCTCGGTGCGCCCGTAATTGTAGATCAGCGTGCCCCAATCGAGGTGCCGGCCCTGTAGCGGATTGGCGTGCTCGTAGAGCGCGGTGCCGTCGAAACGGCCGAGCCCATGCGGATCGTCAGGGAAATGACCGGGAACCCAGTCGAGCCAGACGCCGATTCCCTCGCGATGGCAGGCTTCCACCAAAGCCGCGAAATCCTCAGGGCCGCCAAAGCGACTTGTGGGCGCAAAAAGTCCGGTCGGCTGATAGCCCCACGAGCCGTCGAACGGATGTTCGCTGACGGGAAGAAACTCGACATGGGTAAAGCCCATGTCATGGACGTAGGCCGGCAACTGCTCGGCCATTTCGCGATAGGTGAGCCATTCGTTGTGACCCTTGCGCCGCCACGATCCGAGATGCACCTCGTAGATCGATACCGGCCCGTTCAACGAATTGATGTCGGCAGGCGCCGGCCGCGGACGCGGCAGCCTTTCCTCGTCGAACACGACCGACGCCGTGCTCGGGCGGATTTCGGCGGCAAAGGCGAGCGGGTCCGACTTCAGCGGCAAATGCTCGCCCTGCCGGCTAAAGATGTTGAATTTGTACCGATCGCCGGACGTGGCATGCGGGATGAACAGCTCCCAATAGCCGAGGCCGCGCACGCGCATCGGATGACGCAACGGATTCCAGAAGTTGAAATCGCCGACCACGCTGACGCGTTGCGCGTTGGGCGCGAGCACGACGAACGCCAGGCCCGGCACACCCTCCAGCTCCATCGGATGGGCGCCGAGCTTTTCATAAAGCCGCTGATGGGTGCCTTCACCGAGCAGATAAAGGTCGTAGTCGGTCAGAACCGGCGGAAAGCGATAGGGGTCGTCGAGATCAACCACCGTTTCGCCGAAGCGGGCGCGTAACTGATACGCGCTTGAGCCGTTGGGAAGAAAGCCGGCAAACAGGCCGGCGTCGTGAATGCGCGTCAACGCCGCCGCTTCGCCATGCGGAGCGATCGCGTCCACCTTCTGGGCATCGGGCAGGAAAGCGCGCACGACGGTTCTGCCGTTTTCGCTGTGGGGTCCGAGATACTGAAAAGGATCGGAGTGACGGCCTTCCAGGATCGCGTAGGCTTCGGCGGTCAGGTCGGTCATGCGGCCTCGCGGGCAGGCTGGGACAAAATCCGCAGAATGCGGGCGATTGCCGCCGGCGCGGCGTCCACCCGTTGTACTAGGTCGGTTTCAAGCACGTCGAAAGCCTTTTCGAGCAGGAAGAAGTCCACCATCCGCTGCATGGTTCGGGAATTGGCCGGCCAGATCGATGAATCCGTCATGATTTCGCGATAGGGGCCCACAAAGGCCGCGGTTGCGCGCTCCACCCATTCCGCCAGCGCCCTGCCGAGCCGGCCATTCTCATCGGGGGCGAGGTGAGGGGCGCGCCCGCGCGCGGCATGGCTTGAGGCCTCGATCGACCAGATCATGCTGGCGACGTCGCGGGCCGCCGGAGCCTTGCGTCGGCGCTCCTCGATCGGCCGGCGGATGTCGCCCTCGAAGCCGGTGAAGAACACGTCGTCCTTGACGATCAGCACCCGTCCGAGATGGAAATCGCCGTGCAGACGCATGTTGAGGCACCGTATTCCCGGTGGAATCAGCTCGTTCAGGCGGTCGCGCAATTTGTCCTGCTGCGCCAGCAGCTCGTCGATCATGGCCCGCTCGGTTTCGCCGAACGAATTGCGGCGCTGCCTCAAGCCTTGAAAGACCCGCTCGGCGCTTTGCACGATCGCGGCGATCCAGCGTGCGATATCCTGCGGCTGAACCGGTTCGGCCGCGAAGTCCGACGATCCGCTGGCGGACGCGAGCGCCAGATGCAGTTCGGCCGCACGCCGGCCGATCTGCGACAGGTGACGCATATAAGCGGTCTGTTCTTCGCCTTCCCGATTCTCGCTATCGGCTGCAAGCAGGTGCTGCTCCTCGAGCAAGCGATCAAGATAGGCCGCCGTCATCGTCCAGGCGTCGCCCTGATTGCCGACCTGAACGTGAACGATCGCAATCGCACTTCGCGTATCGCCTTCGATCAATTCGGTGCTGCCAAGCATCGCCGGCGCATTGGCAAAGCCAGCAACGTCGGTCAGGAACCGGCCGATTTCGATGGCGGGATTGATGCCATCTTCGAGTTTGCGGAACAGCTTCACCACGTAATCGGCATCGACCAGCACGGAGCTGCTCAAGGGCGCACTTTCGAGCAAACCAATGCGCTCGGGCTGCCTGACGGCCTTGCCGGCGAATTTGCCGGTCGGCCCGAATTCGAGTTTCAGGCCATTTTCCTCGATCGTGAGCGCTTGCGCGAGATTACGCAGCAGAAGCCCGATGAAGATGGTGTCGGCGGCAACGTCGAGCAGCGTGCCTTCGCGGGCTCCCTGACGCACCGCCGCCAGCGCGTTCGGGTTATAGTGTTCGCGATCGAAGCGCACCCACTCGATTTGCATCGGCAACACGTAGCGGGTCTTGGCCTCGTCTTCGGCAGGCTGGAAGAACGCAAGCCACGGCCGGTTGTCGCCGATATCGCAAAACGGGATCGCCGATGTCAGCGTAGGGTGGATCGCAGCCGCGTCGTGGATCGGATACCAGCGAGAGCGGGCGAGATGCCCGGGCAGCACATCGCATTCGAACAGGCTCCGGGTGCGGGCGAGGGACACCCACGTCGCGCCGACCGGGACCACCAGCGTTTCGAATTCGGGGACGATCGAAGGCGCGGCCGGCTCCGACTTGTCGCGGTGCTGAAGCTGGAACCAGTAGAAACCGTATGGCGCCAGCGTGATCATGTAAGGCAATTCGCCGATCGGCGGAAAATGCGTGCGGCCAAGCATTTCCAGCGGAACGCGATCCCTAAAAGCCGCGAGGTCGAGTTCGGTGGCCTGCGCCGAGCGGGAAAGGTTGGCCACGCAAAGAATGACCTCATCGCCGAGCTGGCGCACATAACACAGCACCGCCCGATTGGACGGGCGGATGAACGTCATGGTGCCGCGGCCGAAGGCGAGCGTGGATTTGCGCACCGCGATCAGTTTCTTGGTGGCGCTGAGCAGCGATGACAGGCTGCGCGACTGCGCCTCGACATTGACCGCCTCATAGCCATAGACGGAGTCCATGATGATGGGCGCGTAAAGCCGGGCGGGATCGGCGCGCGAAAAGCCGCCGTTGCGATCCGGCGTCCACTGCATCGGCGTGCGCACGCCATTGCGGTCGCCGAGATAGATATTGTCGCCCATGCCGATTTCGTCGCCGTAATAGATGATCGGCGTACCGGGAAACGACAGCAGCAGGGAATTCATCAGCTCGATCTTGCGCCGGTCGTTGTCCATCAGCGGCGCCAGACGCCGGCGAATACCGACATTGATCCGCGCGCGCGGATCGTTGGCATAGGTCGACCACAGATAGTCGCGCTCGACGTCGGTGACCATTTCCAGTGTTAGCTCGTCATGGTTGCGCAGGAACAGTGCCCATTGGCAGTCGGCCGGAATGTCCGGCGTCTGGCGCAAGATGTCGGTGATGGGAAAACGGTCTTCCTGTGCAATCGCCATGTAGATGCGCGGCATCAGCGGGAAATGATACGCCATGTGGCATTCATCGCTGTTGCCGAAATAGTACTGCACGTCCTCCGGCCACTGATTGGCTTCCGCGAGCAGCACCTTGCCCTTGGCGTACTTGTCCAGCTCGGCGCGCAGCAGCCGGATGACGGCGTGGGTTTCGGGAAGGTTTTCGTTGTTGGTGCCGTCGCGTTCGCACAGATAGGGGATCGCGTCGAGACGGAAGCCGTCGACGCCGGTGTCGAGCCAGCGCTTCATCACCTGGACAAGGGCGTTGACGACGCGGGGATTGTCGAAATTCAGATCCGGCTGATGCGAAAAAAAGCGGTGCCAGTAAAACTGGCCGGCTTCCGGATCCCAGGTCCAGTTCGACTTCTCCGTATCGGTGAAGATGATGCGGGTGCCCTGATATTTCTGGTCGGTGTCGCTCCACACATACCAGTTGCGCGCGCTTGATTTCGGATCGCTGCGCTTGGCGCGCTTGAACCAGTGGTGCTGGTCGGAGGTGTGGTTGATGACGAGTTCGATGATCACCCGCAAGCCGCGCCGCTTGGCTTCGACGATGAAGCGGCGGAACTCCTTCATGTTCCCGAAATCGGGATTGATGGAGCCGTAGTCGGCGATGTCGTAGCCGTCATCGCGTCCCGGCGAGGGATAGAACGGCAACAGCCACAGTGTGGTCACACCGAGGTCTTGCAGATAATCGAGTTTTTCAGTTAAGCCGGCGAAATCGCCGATGCCGTCATTGTTGCTGTCGGCAAACGCCTTGACGTGAAGCTGGTAAATGATGGCGTCCTTGTACCACAGGCCATCGCCGTCCAGCGCAGCAGCCGGTGTTTCCTGCGTATCGATGGATGACATCAGATTCATCGGGGCCGGGGAATGAGCAGAGGCGGGATTATGGTACGGTTCGGGATGGCGTGCCGAGCCTCCGGCGGTTTCGGTGATTTTGTTCACGATGGAGCCGTCGGCATGAATTGGTCCCATTTCGTTGCCGCGAAGGAGATGCTGGGGACTATATAGAAAGCCGCTTCCCTCCTATTGGTTCCCCGGGGGAACGGCATGGCGGGCGAGCGCGTTAACCACTTCTATCCTCTTCCCAAATCAGTAGAATTTACGGCGACCTCCCTCAGATCTCTTCCCCCCTTCATGTTCTCTCTTTGTGCAAATGGCGTGCCGAATGGATGTTTATATCAGGGCCAAGCAGTTGGGCATCCAGACCGAGTTTGTGGACGGTCAGGGTCACCGCCATGTGACGGACGCCACAGCCCTGAGGATTATCCTCGATGCCCTGCCGGAGCGGATACCCTCCCGGCTTCTCGGCGGGCCGGTGGTTATCCGCGCTGGCGAGGCCTCGCGTACCGAATTAAGCCCGGCCACGGCGCTTCCGGTGGCCTGGAAAGTCGTGTCTGGTCAAAAGATCGTCGCGCAAGGTGAGACAAACCAGCGCAGCATCACTTGGCCGGCCGATTGGGGCGAGGGGGTTTATCGGCTTCAGCTCACCGATGCGGCGTCCTTGCGTGAAGAAGTCCCGCTGATCGTCTCGCCGCCAAAGGCCTATGCCGGCGATTTTGATCGCGGTTGGTTGTTGGCGGTCCAGCTTTACGGCGTTCGCTCCGCGCGCAATTGGGGTATCGGCGACTTTACCGATCTTTCCGCCCTGATTGAATTGGCGGCGCAGCTTGGGGCCGACGGGGTCGGCCTCAATCCGCTGCACGCTTTGTTCGACGACAAGCCCGCCGATTGCAGCCCTTATTCGCCCAACAGCCGGCTGTTTCTCAACGCGCTCTATATCGATGTCGAGCAAATCCCTGAATTCGAAGCAAGCGCCAAGGCCGCCAAAGCCGCCGCGCGGCTGCGCGAAGGCCATATCGTCGACTACAAGGGGGTTGCCGAGTTGAAATGGCGGGCGTTGCGCGCCGCCTTCGATAAATTCAAGGCAAAGCCGGGCGCGGGGCGGAGAAAGGACTTCGACGCCTTCCGCGCTGAGCGCTCGCCGCTTTTATCGCGCTTTGCCTGCTTCGAGGTGCTGCGACACAAGTTTGACCAGCCGTGGTGGGAATGGCCGGCGGCCTGGCGCGCGCCTGACGATGCGAGATACGCCGAACTGCGTGAAGGCGAAGACGCTACCGAGATCGAATTCGTCGAATTCGTGCAATGGACCGCCGACCGGCAATTGCGCGCCTGCCGGGATCAGGCGCGTCGTCTCGGCATGAAGGTCGGACTCTATCTCGACGTGGCGGTCGGCGTACAGTCCGGCGGCTTCGATGCCTGGAACGAGCAGACCGCGATCTCGCGTCACCTGTCGGTCGGTGCGCCGCCCGATCCGCTCAATCTTGCCGGCCAGAACTGGGGTCTTGCCGGCTTCAACGCGGCCGGCCTCGAACTGCAATCCTTTGCGCCGTACCGCGATATGCTGCGGGCCTCGATGCGCTATGCCGGGGCGATCAGGCTCGACCACGTCCTCGGCCTGAAGCGGCTTTATCTCGTGCCGCACGGCTTTGCTGCCGATAACGGCGCCTATGTGCAGATGCCGTTCCAGGCGCTGTTGGCGGCGACTGCGCAGGAAAGCGCGGCGCATGCCTGCATTGTGATCGGAGAAGATCTCGGCACTGTTCCGGAAGGCTTTCGCGACACCATGGCCGGGTGGGGCATCTGGTCTTATCAGGTCATGATGTTCGAACGCGACGATGGCGGCGCCTTTCATGGCCCCGATCATTATTTGCCGAACGCGCTTGTCACCTTCAACACCCACGATCTTTCGACTTACGCCGGCTGGCGCTCGTTCAGCGATCTCAAGATGAAGCGCTCGCTCGGTATCGACCCGGGCGAGAGCGACGACGCCCGCTGGCACGCGCTGGGGATGCTCGATGACGTGCTGCACCATCACGCCATCGACGACAACGATCTCTATGCCATCGCGGCTTTCCTCTCCAAGACGCGGTCGCGCCTGCTCGCGATCTCGCTCGAGGACCTCCTCGGCGTCATCGATCAGCCGAATATTCCGGGAACGGTGAATGAACATCCGAACTGGCGGCAACGGTTACCGGTTGCGGTCAACGACATCGTCCATGAAATCGATGTCGAGGCGTTGAAAAACGCAACTCAGGAGCGGGCGAGCGGCCACCCGATGGGCCGCGTCAACAGCCGGTAGCAGCGAAGTGTCCAGAATAGAAGATTACGGCCTGATTGGAGATTGCGAAACCGCTGCTCTCGTCGGTCGTGACGGCTCGATCGATTGGCTGTGCTGGCCTGCTTTCGATTCGGATGCGTGTTTTGCCGCACTGCTCGGTACGACGAAGAACGGTCGCTGGCTGATTGCGCCTGCTGGGGAGGTGGTGAACACCTCGCGCCGCTACTGGGACAACACACTGATCCTGGAAACGCAGTTTGAGACCGAAGACGGTACGGTGGCCGTCATCGATTTCATGCCGCCACGCGGGCGCGCTTCCGACGTCGTCCGCCTGGTGCGCGGCATCAAGGGCCGCGTGAAGATGCGGATGGAGCTGGTGATCCGCTTTGGTATGGGCTCGGACATTCCATGGGTGAGGCGCACCGAAGACGGGGCGTTGCTCGCGATCAGCGGACCGGACATGGCGGTGCTGCGCACGCCGACAAAACTGCGTGGCGAGGACATGACGACGGTCGCCGACTTCGAGGTGAGCGAAGGCAAGACGGTCCCGTTCGTCTTCACCTATGGCGCGTCGCATCTGGAACTGCCCGATCCGATCGACCCCGCGCAGGCTTTACAGGACACCGAGGATTTCTGGCTCGATTGGTGCAGCCGTTGTACCTACGAAGGCGATCGTCGTGATCTCGTGATGCGCTCGCTGATCACGCTGAAGGCGCTGACCTATGGGCCGACCGGCGGCATCGTCGCGGCGCCAACTACATCTTTGCCGGAAAAACTCGGCGGCGCGCGGAATTGGGACTATCGC
>Ga0210387_10001862_pt1 | contig 16006 bp, 10 predicted proteins | sample IncBWC7OmetaG_FD_160108 | JGI IMG/M metagenome (GOLD analysis project Ga0210387, IMG submission 160108) | Forest soil microbial communities from Barre Woods Harvard Forest LTER site, Petersham, Massachusetts, United States - Inc-BW-C-7-O ...
GCTCCCGGGGCGGAAAGGTCTCGAATAAAATCGCCTGCGCCTTGGCCAGCAAGCCGCCACCGGCCAGGCCTTGCAGCACGCGCGCGAAGACGAGGAACGGCAAATTGGGGGCGAGGCCGCACAGGGCGGAGGCCACGGTGAAGCCAATGAGCGAAAAAAGTAGATAGTTTTTCTTGCCGAAACGGTAGCCGAGCCATGCGGTCAGGGGAATGATCACGACGTTGGCGCACGCGTAGCCGGTTGAAACCCAGCCGGCTTCGGACAAGGTGGCGCCGAGATTGCCCTGGATGTCGGGCAGGGCGACATTGACGATGCTCGTGTCAATGACCTCAAGGATGGCGCCGAGCGAAGCGGTGATCGCGATGGCCCATTTGAGCGTGCCTTTGCGCGCAAGCGACGCTGCGAACGGCGACAGCCGGCTGAGATCCGACCCGTAAAGGCCTTCGTGTGCGGCAGCCATGACGGTCAGGCGGCAGCGCCGCGGAGGATAAGTTCAACCGCATCCTGGACATAGTGCGCGGCAGAATAATCGGGTTTAATCAATTGGGATGTCCGGCGGAGGACGCCGGTGAAAAGCATGCCGATAAAAAGATCGCCCAGAATGGTCGCGTCGATGTCGCGGCGCAGTTCACCGTGGGCCTTGGCCTCATCCAGCCGCTGGATCAACCCTGCGCGCAACGGGCGGAAGATGCCTTGCAACACCTGCCCCTCGCATCCGTGGTGACGCTGAATTTCACCGATAAACGTGCGCACGAGCGGAAAATTTTGCACCAGCACCCGCTCGTAGTGGCGGGCGTAAAGGACCAGATCCGCCTGCAGGTTGCCGGTAAAGTCCGGCAGCGCCGTCTGGGCGAGGGGATTGCGGTCGCCGAACGTCTCGCCGACCACGGCGGCCAGCAGGCGCTCCTTCGAGCGGAACAGGCGGAACAGCGTCACTTCATTGACGGCGGCCTCGCGGGCGATGGCGCGGGTGGTGGCGCCGTTCAGCCCGTCGCGGGCAAAAACCAGCGCGGCGGCGGCCAGCAGGCGCTGGCGGGCATCCGGGCGGGGGCTCTTTTTGGCCTTCGTTTGCATGTAAGTGATTGCTTGCATAAAACGCATCCCGCCGGAAAAGGCAAGTGCGGGATGCGAAAGTGCCAGGTAATAGGTGGCAAGTAACAAGAGAACAACGACCTGGAAAAATTCCAAATCCCAGGCTCCAAATCCCAAAAAATTCTCAAGGGCAGCGCGCGTCGCCAGGAGTTGGATTTTTAAGGTTTCTTTGGCGTTTGTGATTTGCGCGTATCAAGAGCCAAAAACCAATGCCCCAATTTCCAACCCTGTCTTCCTGATCGTCATTCCGCGGCAGCGAGGAATCTTGTTTGTAACGTATTATGTTACAAAGGGGATTTCTCACTGAGCTTGGAACGCGCTCCCTCGGTCTTGTCTGCGGGCCGGAGGGCAAAGTGTAACCTATTGGGTTACACTTTCGATTTGGGATGCCTGCTATGCACAGAACGAAAAATATTTCAGACTCTGTGCCCTTCGCGCCCTTCGGGTTAAAGGATTGGAAGATCCGACTGCTCGCTTGAACCCGGCCGGTCTTTTGTGCCCTTATGCGGGATGCTCCAATCCCTGCGCATCCGCAACCTCGCCTTGCTGGACGAGGTGTCGCTCGATTTCGAGCCGGGTTTCACCTCGGTCACGGGCGAGACGGGCGCGGGCAAGAGCATCCTGCTCGGCGCGCTCAGCCTGCTGGCGGGCGAGCGGGCGGACAAAACCATCATCCGCCAGGGCGCGGCGGCGTGCGAGGTCGAGGCGGGTTTGTATTTTTCCGATGCCAAAAAGATTGACGCGCTGCTGGCCGAACTCGACCTGCCGCCGTGCGAGGACGGCGCGCTGCTGCTCAAGCGCAGCCTCCCACGAGACAAGGCGCCGAAGCTCACGGTCAACGGCGGGCTCGCCACGCTGGCGGCGTTGCAGCGCCTCGGCGAACACTGGATCGATTTTCACGGCCCGAGCGAACCGCGGCGGTTGCTGAAGGAAAGCTGCCAGCTCGAATTATTAGATCTGTTCGGGCGGGCGGGCGACGCCCTGGCCACGTACCAGGAACGCTATCGCGTTTGGCGCGAGCTCGTGGCCGAGCGCGAACGCCTGGCCAATGAAACCAAGCTCGCGCCCGACCAGATCGAGTTTCTCCAGAACCAACTCGCCAAAATCGACGCGCTGGAGCTGACCGATGAGGCAATTGAGACGCTCGAACGCGATTTCCAACGCATGAGCCGGGCGCAGGAGTTGATCGAGCTGGCGCAGGCGCTGGCGGCGGGGCTCACCGGCGACGACGGCCTGCAGGGCCGGCTGGCGCTGTTGCTGCGCGAGTCGAGGCGGCTGGAAAACCTCGATCCGGCCAGCTCGGCGCTGGCTGGGCGGCTGAACTCCGCGGCCATCGAGCTCAACGAGCTCGGCGCGGAGTTTACCGCGCTGGGCGAGCAGTTGCAGTTCGATCCCGAACACGCGGAGCAACTGGCCGCGCGCATGAACACGTGGCTCGAGCTGAAGCGCAAATATGGCGGCGACGTGGGCGCGGTGCTGTCGGCGCGGGCCGAGATGCGCCGGCGGCTGGAAGTGCAGGGCGACCTGGCGGGAACACTTGCCCGGCTCGAAAAACAAATTTCCGAGGCGGAGTGCGCGGCAAAAAAAGAAGCCCAGGGTTTGCGCGCGATCCGCGAGAAAGCGGCGAAGGACTTGGCGAAGGTTGCCGCGAAGGGCATTGCCCAGCTCGGTTTCAAGAAGGCGGATTTCCAGATCCGGCTCGTGCCGCTGGACGAGCTTGGTCCGGCGGGCGACTGCAGCTGCGAATTTCTGTTTTCACCCAACGTCGGCGAGGCGCCGCTGCCGCTGGCCCGCATCGCCTCGAGCGGCGAGCTCGCGCGCGTCATGCTCGCGCTCAAGACCGTGCTGGCCGACCTCGACGGCGTGCCGGTGCTGGTGTTCGACGAGGTGGACGCGAACGTCGGCGGCGAGATCGGCGTCGTGGTCGGGGAGAAAATGGCGGCGATCGCCCGCGGCCACCAGGTGCTGTGCGTGACGCATCTGCCGCAGGTGGCGGCGCAGGCGGCCAATCATCTCGTGGTCACAAAGGACCAGTCGGGCGACCGTGCGGTCGTGCACATCAGGCCGATCCATGAAAACCGGAAGGCGCGCGTGGGCGAACTCGCGCGGATGCTCGGCGACCGCAGCGCCAAGAGCGCGCTGGCCCATGCGGAGGAGCTACTTGGAAAGTAGGAATGACGAAACCCGAATGGCGAATGACGAGTGAATGAAGTGCCAAGTATCAGGTAACAAGTGCCAAGGCTAAGCCGGATGGCCGAGCATCCATCCAAATTGTCATTCCGAGCCGTGCGAGGAATCTCATGTCTTTGTATGATGGCAGGCAGAGATTCCTCGCACGGCTCGGAATGACACAAAGAACATCCGCGCTCATCCGCGTAATCCGCGGTAAATAACCTTACTCTGCGATCTCTGCGTCCTCTGTGGTGAAAAAGGATCGAGATTGGAGCCGCCTTTATTCGCGTTCATCTGCGGTTAAAATCATGCGCCTTTGGCACTGAAGCTTCGCCATTTATCGAGGGGCAGGTTGGCCAGGGCGATGATCGCGAGCTGGCTCGCGATGAAGGCGATGAGCCACCAGAAGGTCGCCTGCGTGAAGCCGTAGCTGTGCAGGCCGACGCCGAGCATGTTGACGCCGAACCAGCTCCAGCTCGTGACGATGTTGCCAAAGACCGCCAGGCACATCAGTCCGCGTTGCCTGACCAGGCCGCCCCAGCGCGCGTGGAGGATGACGGCGTTCCAGAGCACGATGATGAGCGCGCCGTTTTCCTTCGGGTCCCAGCCCCAGAACCGGCCCCATGACTGGTCGGCCCAGATGCCGCCGAGAATCGTGCCGACAAAGCTGAACAGCGTGGCGAAGCACACGATGCCGTAAACCATGCGCGTGAGCGAGTCGGCCGTGGCCTTGTCGAGCGACTTGGTCAGCAGGCCGCGGGAAATATAGATGAGAGCGAGGAACCCGGCGAGAAAAGTGGAGGCGTAGCCGGTGGTCACCACCACGACATGCGTGGCCAGCCAGAAGTTCGAGTCGAGGACGGCGCGCATCATTTCCATCGTGTCGCCGCCGAGGGCCAGGTGATGGGCGATGAGCAGGGTGCCGAAACCGATCACCCCGCCGGCAGCGCTGCCGATGCCATTGCGGTAAAGTTTTTCCAAAATGAGGCAGAGGCCGACCGCGCCCCAGCCGATGAAGAGCGCCGACGAATAAAGGTTCGTTACCGGCGGGCGGCCCTCAAGCCACATGCGCGCCAGGATGCCGGTGGTGGCGAGCACGAAGGCAATGGCCATAAGATAAAATGCGGCGCGGCCGAGCGATTCGGGCCACTTTAGCCAGGAAATAATCGCCAACAAAAATACGAAAACATAGAGGATCATCGCCGTGTAGAACGGATCCGCGGCGTTGAAGCGCGCCTCGAGGTCGCATCTTTTCAACACGGGGGCGAAGTGCGTTTGCAGCGGATCGCGGAGGATCGCCAAACCGTCGCTGAATTTGTCCGGCTGGTGGAAGCGCCAGGCGTGGCCGATCCCGGCGTAGATGAGGGCGTAGGGATTGATGTCGCCATTGGCGAACGAGCTGAGCAGCGCGTGGCCGGAGGATTGCCAGTCGTCGGGCTTGGCGTCGGCGGAATCGGGCGGGATGGTCAGCAGGGAGGCGGCGCTGGCCATGAAATCGAACTGCCGGCCGGCCTCGAGGACCTGCTTGGCGGCGGCCTCGTCATGGGGCTTTCCGGCCTCCTTGGCCCGGATGGCCTCGATGCCGGCCGGCAATGCCTGCTGGAACTTCAAAAGATCGGCCAGGAAATCCCCGCTGTCGGGTGACACCAGGCTGTATTTGAGGCGTTGATATAATTCGAGGCCGGTCTGGAGCTGGAGGACGGCGCGCTCGAAGGCGCTTTGCTGCGCATTCTCCACCTGCGAGGCGAGGGTGGCCTGGCGCTGCAGCTCATCGAGCTTGGGTGAGAGCTGGGCGAAAGAGAAAAGCTTTTTCTCAGCCCCGTCCTCGGGCTGCAGGCCGAAGAGCGAGATCACGTCGGAGTTGTCGATGCGGAAATGCTGGTAGTGATCGGCGAGGTCGGCACGGAAAAGCACGTCGAGCAGCCACTCGGTGGGTGGGAGTTCGCGGCCGTCGGGTGTGACCACGCGCTGGCGGTGCTGCAGTTCGAGCAGGGCGGTGCGCGCGACGGTGTCGAACGGCTTGAGCCGGCCGTCGGCGAGCACGGGCAGGCGCGCAAAGGCGTTGAGATCGTAGTCGCCGGGCGGCTTGGGTGGAAACAGCGAGCAGCCCACCGCGACGAGCGCGATCAATAAAACGGCGATGGAAAAATATTTTTTCATTTTTGAACACGAACGCGGCTCATTTTTTTTACACCAAGGTCGCAAAGAGCGCGAAGCAAACTAAGGCTTGTCAGCTCCTTCAAGAATGAGACGCACGATACCGTTTTTCAACACAGGCTCGTGGTAGTTGATGAGCAATCCAAGGGGAACATTGAGTAACTTCATGTAGCTTAGCAGCTGTGCCTTGTGGATGGGCAAAATCTGTTCGACCACCTTGTTTTCAACGATCAGGCAGTTTTCGATAAAAATATCAAGCCGCAGCGGTTCCTCGAAAACCAGACCCTTGTATTCAATTTCTACCGGCACTTGATTTGTTGCGACAATGTCTTGCAGCTCCAATTCACGCATCAAGCAGCGCTCATAAATACTTTCGATCAAGCCAGGGCCTTTCAGTCGGTGCACTTCAATTGCAGCGCCGATGACCTTGTAGGAAAGTGCATGAGCTTTGAGGTAGAGAGGATGCATCGCTTCTTTGCGTTCCTTGGCGACCTTGGTGTAAAACCAAGATAGTTTAGCAGCATTTTTTCGGGGTGAGCGCATCCCACCTACAATACTTGCTGTTCGGGTGCCTTTGCCTGACCGAGCGTGGGCTTTTTTGTAGAGCGGATGCATACGGGAGTTTCTTCGCGTTCCTTTGCGATCTTCGTGTAAATAAAACTACTTAGCTGCGGCGGAGCGTTTGCGGATGAAGCCGAACAGGTGCAGGCTGAATTGCATGACCAGCCCGAGCGCCACGAGTGCGCAGGCGATGTAGGGCATCAGCCAGCTGGGATTGCGCACGACCTGCAGCACGCTGAGGCCGTTGGCCTTGTTCATCTGGTACTGGTAATAGGTGAGGCCGCCGTAGCGCAGGGGGTTGTTCATGTAGATGAGCACGTCGCGGTCGCCCTTGGTTTCATCATGGATGCGAACCTGGCTGGAAAAGTTTTTTGGGATGTCGGTGCCGGGATACACGTCGTTCTTGAGCTGCAGCAGGGTCATGGCGTAAGGTGTGTAGTAGCGCTTGGAACGCATCGCGAGCTGCCAGGTGCGGCCGGCGTAGTCGAAGGACTGTGCTCGATCGAGCCATGGTGAAACGAGCCAGATGCCGAGCGAGCCTTCCTGGCCGATGAGCTCAACGCAGGCCGCGGGCATGTTGCGCTCATCCTGCTTGTAGGTGATTGGCTGTGGCGTGACCGCGAGTTGCGGGCCGAGGTCCATGGTGGCGGGCGAGGGCGGGGCGTTGGGCGCCTGGCTGCGCATTTGCACCACGGAGTTGGGGTAATAGAGCCGCGTGACGATGCGGAACGGCAGCTTCGGGTGCTGGATGGGCTCGTCGCGCGCGAGCAGGGTTTCGGGAATTGCCACGACGTCGTCTAACTTCGGATCGGTGGCGTCGATCACGGCAAGTTCATCGAGGAGGAAATCCTCCGAGTAACGCTTGGTGTCGCCGAGGTTGAACTGGACCTGGCTTTCGCGCTGTTCCAGGCCGGTGAAAAACTGGCTGGCGATCAGCAGGATCAGCCCAATGTGCGCGAGCCAGATGCCCGATTTTTTCCAGGTGAACTTGAAGCGATAAATGTGGGCGGCGACGAGGTTGATGAGCAGCATCCCGCCGATGAAATAGCCGCCGGGAAAAACCGGCACGGGAAAGCCGTTGACCGATTGCACCACGATGAAGGTGAAAAACCATTTATGCTGGATGCCCCACACGCCGAGGTGCACCTGGTCGAGCGTGGCCAGGAACACGAGCAGGATGGACAGCACGAGCAGCACGACCGTGAGCCGCAGCGACACGAAGAAACGGACGAAGGGTTGCAGGAGTTCGTGCATGGTCACGGGGCCTTCACGGTTTTAAGGAAATCGAGGAAGGTGGTTTTCTCGCGGGCGACGAGCGCGTCGGGCCCGGTCAGCTTGAAGAAATAAGTCTGGCCGCCGAACGACAGGATGGCGCCGAGCATCCGCGCGGGTGTGACGCCGGCCCCGCTGGACTCGGCGCCCGCAGTCTGCCCGGATAAATCAACGACTGTGAAATGCAGTCCGCCTGCGCCATCGAGCATGGTGGTCGCACTGGCGAGGTCGCCTTCGGCCAGCGGCGCGAGACCGAGCTGGCCGCGCCAGCGGTTGATGTTCGCGAGCAGTCCGCCCGCTTCGCCTGGGAAAGCGACGATGGAAATGTCGGCGGTGCCTGCGTCGCTGCTTACGGCGAAGCTGCCAATGCGCATCGTACTGAGTGGCTTCGCCTGCCAGTCGGCGGGCGCCGTCCAGGTGAGCGAGGCTTGAGGCGTGGTCGAATCGGCTGGCGCGGGTGCGGGCGCGGAGTTGGCGTCGGGTGTTGTGCCGGTGTCAGGCATTGCGCCCCCGGCGAACGGAGCGAAGGGAGCCTTGGGCAGGTCGTTGGTGCTTTGCGCCTTGGCCGGCCCGGCCACCGCGGGTGGGGCGGCGGCGAACGAGACCGATTTCAAAAACGCGAAGAACGCATCGTGCTGCGCGGTGACGAGCGCATCGTCGCCCTTGAGTTTGAAAAACCACCGGCGATCCGGCTGTTGCAGCCATGCGCCGAGCAGGCGCTCGGGTTTTTGCGCGCCGCTTGCGGTACCGCTGAGTTCGATGAAGGAAAATTTTCCGGCGGGCGCGTCGATCGTTTGCACGGCTTGCGCGAGCGCGGCGTCATCGATGGGCGCGAGGCCCACCTGGCCGCGCCAACGGTTGACGTTGGCCAGGTCGCCGCCCACGTCGCCCGGGAAAGCGGTGACCGACATGTCGGCCTTGGCGCCGCCAACGCTGTCGGCCTTGGCGCCATCTGCGCCGCTGACAAGAAAGCTGCCTTTGCGCATGCCGCTCGGGTCGGGCTGCGTGGTCCAGCCGGCGGGCAGGATCCAGGTGATGTCCGAGGTTGCGGCCGTGGCCGGGGCGGGAACGACCGGCGATGGTGCATCCTTGGGCACGCGATAGGTGGAAATGCTTTCGTCGCGACAAGAGGCGAGAAGCGCGGCGGCGGCGCAGAGCAGAAGCAGGCGAGGGCGCATGAGGGGTCAGAATCGCGCGTTGAGGCAAAAAATTCAACCGCTAATGAACGCAAATTGACACTAATTGTTTTCCGCGGATGACGCGGATCAGCACGGATGGGAGGAAGTCACGAACATCTAGCATTCAAACGCTGAACGCTGAACTCCGAACGTCGAACGCTGAATTTCGGGCTACCAAGTACAAATTACCAACTACGGATTACCAACGATCAATTCCTCAAGGATGAGGCATGGCATTCGCCGCGGACGTCGAGATGCGATCCACCGCAAAAGTGCCCGTGTGATAATTGTGGCAGAGCTGGCACGACTGACCGGCGATACTGGTTTGGTGACAGGCGCTGCAAGTCGCCTTGGGCAGGCTGCGAAAATTACTTTGGAAATGGCCGGGGAGAGCGTCGGCCGCGAAGGAGGACATATAATCGGCCTTGGGATTGAGCACGTGGCAGGTCTGGCAGCCCTGATTGGACAACAAGCTGAAGTGCGCGGAGTGGTTGAATTTGGTGGCGGGGTGATCTTGCGGATCGGGGCGTGGAGCATGCCACTGCATGAGGTGTGCACCATCGGACGTTGCGTCGATGCTGTGACATTTGGCACATAATCCCGGGGCTTTCGAATCCGAAAGATCGTGCAGCACCAACGCGGCGGCAGCGGCGGTGGCCGGATTTGCCCCGCTGCGGCCGGCGGCCTCGAGCCAGGTCGTGAAAAATGCGTCGGCGTGTCCGCCCGGCCGGTAGTAAAGCGTGTAAGTGGCATCATCCCGATACCAGCCACCGTTGGAAACCCACGACGCGGGATCGCTTGCTGCGGTCTGGGGTGGAGGAGATCCAGTCGCAACGGGCGCGGGAGTGGCCGGCGCGGTTGGCTCCGGTCCGGCGAGGAGATCATCTCCCGCCGCAGCCGGCGGCGCTGGTGCGGGCTTGGGCGGTGGTGGCTGGTCGGAAGTGGCGAGCAAATCATCGTCGTTGGAAGAAGTGGCAGCAGATGGTGATGCTTTGGTCGGTGCGCTGGCTTGAGGCTTGGATGCGGGAGGAGCTGGCAGTGCCGGCAGCACGCCTTTGCGGTAACCGGCAATTTCAGCGGAAAGCGCAGGCCACCATGCAGCCTGCGCTGCGAGCAGCGTGTCACTGGCGAGTTGGCCGACCAGATTTCCCCGTGGAGCCTGGGCGGAAAACTCCGGGCCGAGCTTTGCCAGTAACGCGGTTTGTCCGCCGGTGGTCAGTTCGGAAAAAAGCGACTTGATGTGCCAGGCCAGGCTGGAGGCGGCATCGAGTTGCGTGCTGGTGGCGGTGGAAAGATCCCCGAGATCGACGCCTTGCAAGGCCGCAAGGTTGTCCCGGGCCACCGGATCATTGGCCAAAAGCAGGTGCAGAAACGGCCCGATCGGGCCATCGGCGAATTCCGGCCACTGGCCGATGGCATGCCCGTGTTGGGCGAGGGATTTTACGTCGAGCCCCGGTACGCGCAAAAAGGCGATGCCCTTGGGCCCGGCGCGGCCTTCGCCTTCGATCTGCGCCTCGTGGCAGGCGGCACAGGTTGCGCCAAAATCCTTCACCAGCATTTTGCCGCCGGCCCCCGCCGGGGTGTGGCAATCGAGGCACGAGGTTGGCGCCTTGCTGCGCACAGCGCTCTCCTGAAAATGCTGCAACAAATGGGAGCTGTGGTCGAAGATGATGGGGGTGCGCGTGCGATAGGGGTAGTTGGAGAATTCCGGATGGCCGTCGGCGAAACTATTAAAGGTGGCGCGATGGCAAACCTGGCACTGGCGGTCGCTCATGTGCCGCAGGTCGGCCGCGCGGCCAAGATGTTCCTGATGGCACGTCGTGCACTCCACCGCGCCATGCGCCATGTCGGCGGGACAGGTCTTGCGCGCCAGGCCCAGGAGCAGGTCGGGGATTTGTTGTGAGGGCGGGGCGGTTTCGTCCCGTTGAAGTTTAATCGCGAGCTGGCCGTGGGCAGAGAGCGGATTGTGGCCGAGGTCATGGCAGTTCAGGCACAATTCGCTTTTCACCGGATGGCTTCCCGCCAGCGCCGACCAATGGCCGTGCAGTTTGTCCGCGCCATGGCAGTCGGCACAGTCCATGGCTGAGGTGGCGTGCACGGCGGTGAGGTTTCCGGGATTGATCCAGCGCTCGGGCGTGTTGCCGCCCAAGGCCAGCAACAACAAACCGATGGTCAGGACCGAGGCCAGGACGGTGACGAGGCCGCGGCGGCTGCGGAGACTCCGCACCGGCTGGCAGGGTGGGATGGGACAGCCACAGGTGCCATCGGGGTTTGGGCCTTTGGGACAGGCGCCGCCAAATTCTTCCAGGCGGGTGCAATGCCAGCGATCGCCCTGGCGTCGCGGGGTGCATTCCCCGACCGCGCGGCAGTGCCCATGGCGATCCGGCCCGAGCGGGCAGGACCGGCCTTCGCCGGCATGGCCGCAAACCCACGGCTGGTTGGGGCGGTCGTAATGGCCCTGCTTGAGGCCGAGAATCTGGAACAGGCTCCTCATTTTAGAACCACCCGAGGGTATAGCGCATCGCGAGGCAGCCGTGGACCAAGCCGAGGATGATAAGGCTGTAAGTGAGCGGGATGTGCACGAACAACCAGAGTTTCAGGAGGCGATTTCCGGCGTATTGATAATCGAGGTCGCGCTTTGCCTCGATGCATTCTTCGAGTTCGCGTGCGATCACTTGTTCGTCGGGGTTGAGGTAGCGTTGCAGGGCCTGCATTTCCCGGTGCACCCGCAGGAGGACGGGATCCACGCCAACCAGGGCTAGCCACCAGCCCGGCTTTCGGTCGAGATAGGCCCGCAAGTGCCCGACGTAAAAATCGGAAAGGCTGGAGGAGCCAGTGGCTTCTTCGCCTTGCTGCACACGGGATTCGATATGCTCGCGCAGTTGCACGCGCAATGCCGGAATGCGTTCGTAGACGATGGGTTCGCCAGAGCGCGTCATCCGCGACGGCAGCCAGCGGCTGATCAACAGGCCGAGGACGCCGCTCAGTGCGACCAGGATAAACAGCACCTCCAGGATTTGCTCCATCGTCCCGTGCGGCCAGCTCCAGTTCGTGTGCAACAAAAAGACGAGCACCGTCAGCCAGCCGGTATAAATATGGAACTGCATCCAGGTCGAGGCGCGCCAAAGGGGCAGGAACGGAAATTTCTTGCGGGCGTTAAATAAAGTCAGCGCGATGATCAGGGCGTAGAGAACCACCCCGGTGTAAAGGCCCGCGGGCTGCAAGGCGACGCGCAGCATGCCGTGCAGGAAAATCAGCGCGGTCGCAAAGACCGCCAGCCCAATCCCGGCGGCCAGCCGGCGATAGATAAGCAGTCTTATCGGTTTAGCCATGCCGCGAGAGTGTGCGTATCGTTCATATCCGTCCGCGTCAGCGCGTCGTGGGGACAGGCGCGGACACAAGCCGGGCCGGCCGGGTCGTCAATGCAAAGATCGCATTTCTTGGCCTGCATGATGTGTGTCTGCGTGGTGTGGTCCACCAAGTGCCGGCCGGCTTCGTCGCGCATGGCCACCATCTGGATGTTGTGGTAGGGACAGCCGCTGGCGCACGTGCCGCAGCCGATGCAGGTCTCATGATTGATCACGACCTCGCCTTGGGCCGAGTCGCGGTGGATGGCGCCGGTGGGGCAACCGATCATGCAGACCGGATCGACACAGTGCATGCACGCCTGTGCGACCATGATGCCGTCCCAAACCGGACCCTGCCGGACAAAGCGGGGGTTGTTGTCGTGATTGGCCGCGCAAGCCCGCACGCAATCGTCGCACCGAGTGCAACGATCCATGTCGATCAACATGGTGGCGGTGCCATTGATAAAACGATGCTCGACGAAAAATTCCAGCAGGTCGGTGTCGAGCCGGCTGGACGATGTGAGGTCGCGTCCGGTCGGACCGGGCAAAAAAATGGTGGGTAGTCGCTCGAACTCGTCCGGCGGCAAGGTGGGCAGGATCAATTGCTCCACCACTACGGTTGGAATAAAGAGTGTATCGACGTAGCCGACGGCGCGCAGGGTTTGCCGGAGATTCGAGGTTGCGTCGGGGTTCTGCCAGTTGTGCGCGATTTCCGCCAGGCCGAAGCACCCACCCTTGCCCAAGTAGCTCACGGTGCGTTCGCCATGGTTGTAGCGTTCGCTGAGGCGGGCGAAACCGCCGCGAATGAGCAGCAGGCCGTTGGGATATTCGCCCTCACGGTGGATGATCGGCTCGCGGGCCAGCCGCTCTGCGTGGGAGAGATCCCCGCCCAGCATGGTGGTGTTCCAATCGAAACTTCCGTGGGTCTCGAACCGAGTTTGATCGCCGATTTCCTTGAGCGCATCCTCGGAGAGATGCCGCAGGATCGGTGTTTCCCGCAGATGGCTGAGCAGGCTGCGCTCGCGATAAAGGCGGTCGATGTGCTCCTTCCACTCCGGCGCGTGGCGGCGCACGTCGCGCAAGCCCTGCCAGCGCATTTCGAGCAGGCGGACGGGGCCGTCGGCCACGATGGTGCTGGTGCGTGGCGTGCGGCTGAGGGCGGCGAGTTCGCCGAAGATCTCACCGGCCTTCAATTGAACCATCTTGTATTGGTTGAGCGTGCCCGGCACGTCCTGGAGAAAAATCCCGGCTCCTGCTGCCTTGGTGTCGTGGGAATTGGTTTGGCGCGACCGGCGGACTTCCGGATAGGCGGATGGGCGGAAGGCACGGGCCAGGTGGCGCCAGAAGCCGGGTTTGCGCGACGAACGGTGACCAAGCACTCCGGCCGGCAGTTCGCCAAGGATCACGCGCACCGCGCCGGCCAGGATGAGAAAAGCGGAGTGGCCGTAATCGCCCTGCCGCACAATGATCTCGTCCGTCTTATATTCTGTCACGCGGCAGTCGTTAAGCAGAATGCCGCTCAAAGGCAGACGCTCGGGAAAACGCCGGGCGTCGATGGTTGAAAATGGTGGGACGGCCAGCAGCGCATCCACCATCTCGGGTTTCATGTCGACCGAGTAGGGCACGCTCCAGCGCTTGGGGCGGGCCATGAACGCGACCTCGCCACTGGTTTCTTCGGCTGGCGGCCCCGGCGTCATAGCGGTTTGAACCTACTAACAGCCTGTCAATGGGCCGCACTGATTTCGTAAGGCGTGCCCTTGTATTGATCGGGACCGGGAAGGATCGAATCGATTCCGGCCAGGCGGTCGCCCGTGACCTTGCGGGCAAACTCACGGCCCAAGTCCGCAATTTTGTCGGCCGCAGCCGACAATTCCGGCCCATTGTTGAGACGCAATTTGACGCTGTTGGCCACCGTGATGATTGCGGCGAGCTCATCGGTCGGGGCGAGCGACTGGATCCGGGCCAGCTCTTTGCGCGCATCGTTGGCCCGGTGGGCGTTGGTGATGCCGTAGGTGGCTTTCTCCGTGGCGCTGGCGACGGCGCGCAAGCTGTATTCCAGATTGAGAATGGCACCGACTGCGTAGAGCAGGCGTTTGTGTTCGGGCGAGGGCTCGGCGTTCGACTTGTTGTCCGTCTGCAAAAAATTGTGGCGCACCATGCCTTGCGACCAGGTCAGCAGGTTGAAATCGGCACTGCCCGCGGTATGGCCGCCGACGTTGGTCAGTTTCTCGTCAGTCACGATATGGCATTGGTAGCAGTTGGCGGCCACCGCATACAGGTTTTCCGGATAAATCATGCCGGCGGCGGCGGCCTTGGCGTGACGGGCGTCGCGGTGTTCGGGTGTTTCGGTCGCCTTGGTGATGCCCTTGCCGCCGTAATCATTGTGCACATCGATCCATGCTTTGGCCGCCCCGTGGCAGGACTCGCAGGAGATGCCGGCGATGACCTGGCTTTCGTGGTCGATCTCCTTGCTGGTATAATGGCAGTTCAGGCAGAGGCTCTCGGACTTGATGCGGCTGATGCCGAGCTTGTCGGCGATGGCGCGCGCCTCGGGGCGGCGGTGCATCTCGTTAAAGGTCGTGAAATGCGGAGTGAGCTGCCACGCCTGCACTTCGTTCTTGTGGCATTCACCGCAGGCTTCCGGCCCCCTGACGTTGGCGGGATCGGGAGAGGCAAATGCGGGACGAAAAAACAGCGAAGCGAAAAGAGCGAGGCGGACGAAGGTCATTTGGAACCGGGACTTCATATCTGCGTGATGGGTAAGGCCAAAGTCTTTGTCCTGGGCAACCGATCCCCGGGCATGAGACGGGACAATTTTTTTAATTTTGCCAGTGGTCGGAAAAGACGGTTCGACGATCACGGAGCCAAATTTGGACGCAAGCTGGAATTTGTAACTTTTTTAAAAAAAGTCACAAGTGGTAGGTTGACTGCTCACCGGGAATTAAATTTTGTTCCGCAACTCCCATCCGGGTTCTCACTATCGCTTATTTTTTATGTACACCGCCAGCTTGATGGAACGGTGGGCTTCCTTTGCCCGGGTCATGGTTTGGCTTTCCGTGGTGGCCGGTCTTCAGGCGCATGCTTTGGCGGATAGTCCCAGCAATCCGCCGGCAACTCCTGCTGCTACCACCCAAGCGTCGTCTGACGATTTGCTCGCGACTCCTGCGCCCGCCGCCAAACCGGCGCCTGCGGCGGGCGATGACCTGCTCGATGCCGCACCGCCGCCGTCAGCCGCGCCGACCGCGGAAAAAGCGGAGGCGTCCGAGGAACTTGAGACGACCACCAACTCCGAGGCCATCAAGGCGCACAAGAAGCTTTTCCTGGAAAAACGGTTTCCCTCCGCGACCACCTGCGGAGTTTGCCATCCCACCCAATTCCGCCAGTGGTCGGTTTCGTCCCACGCTTACGGGCAGTTGAGTCCGGTCTTTAACGCCATGCAGGCGACGATCGGGAAGGAGACCAACGGCACCAACGGCGATTTTTGCATCCGTTGCCACACGCAGGTCGGCATGCAACTGAAGGAGGCGGTCTTGATGAGCAACCTCGACCGCGATCCGGCGTCGCGCGAAGGAATCACCTGCATCGTCTGCCACCGCGTGAAAAATAACTATGGCAAGGTGAGCGGCCGCACTTCCATCGTCGAGGGCGACGTGTTCCAGCCGGTGTACGGTCCGACCGGCAACAAAAACCTGAAGCTGGTGCTGGCGCATACGGACGAATACAAGGTTGTGACCAAGCCCGGTGAGGCCGGACGCGGCATCCACGGCGACGTGGTAAAGTTCGATATCCTGACCAAGCCTGCCTTCTGCGGCATGTGCCACGATGTGAACCTGCTCAATGGTTTCCGTCTCGAGGAAGCTTTTTCCCAATTTAAGAACGGTGCGGCCGACAAACGCGGGGAATCGTGCCAGGATTGCCACATGGGTTTGATCCCGGGCAAGGCCTCGGGTTTTGCCTTCGGACCGGCGGCGAACATCGGCGGCAAGACGACGCCCCCGCGCACGCTCACCAACCATATGTTTGCGGGTCCCGATTATTCCATCGTGCATCCCGGCATGTTTCCGCACAACGCCAAGGCCCAGCAGATGGCCAGCCTGCGCGAGTGGCTGCAGTTCGATTTCAAGGCGGGCTGGGGCACCGATGCGTTCGAAAAACACATCCCGGCGGGCTACCCGTTCCCGGATCGTTGGAAATCGATCGATGACCGCTATGACGCGCGCGCCATCA
>Ga0210387_10001865_pt1 | contig 15991 bp, 12 predicted proteins | sample IncBWC7OmetaG_FD_160108 | JGI IMG/M metagenome (GOLD analysis project Ga0210387, IMG submission 160108) | Forest soil microbial communities from Barre Woods Harvard Forest LTER site, Petersham, Massachusetts, United States - Inc-BW-C-7-O ...
CGCGGAAGGCAATCACCTCGGCCCGACCATGTCATTTCGAGGGATCGACAACCCGACCTACTATCGCTTGGCCGACGACAAGCGTTACTGCGTGGACTTCACGGGCACTGGCAATACGCTGAACGTGCGCCACCCGCAGACCCTGCAATTGATGATGGATTCGCTCCGCTATTGGGTGACCGACATGCACGTCGACGGCTTCCGCTTCGACCTCGCAGCGGCGCTGGCCCGCTCTCTACACGACGTGGACCAGCTCTCGAGCTTCTTCATGCTGATCCATCAAGATCCGACGCTCAGCCAGATCAAGATGATTGCAGAGCCCTGGGACGTTGGTCCAGGCGGCTATCAAGTGGGCAATTTTCCGACGCGCTGGGCGGAATGGAACGGGCGCTACCGCGACGCAATGCGGGCATTTTGGCGTGGCGACGGCAGCTCGGCGTCCGAGCTCGCCTATCGCCTCACCGGCAGCAGCGATCTGTACGAGAACGACGGGCGGAACCCGTACATGAGCATCAACTTCGTGACAGCGCACGACGGCTTCACGCTCGCTGATCTCGTTTCGTACTCGGAAAAGCACAATGAAGCCAACGGCGAGGACAACCGCGACGGCAACGACCACAATCTATCGTTCAACTGCGGCGTCGAGGGCCCAACGAGCGACCCGAACATCAGCGCGCTGCGCCTGAAACAGCAGCGCAACCTCTTAGCCACCCTGCTGCTCTCGCAAGGCACGCCGATGATCCTGCATGGCGATGAACGCGGGCGCACGCAACGAGGCAACAACAACGGCTATTGTCAAGACAACCCGCTGAGCTTCCTCGATTGGCAGCTCGATGACGAGCGGCGAGCCCTGCTCAATTTCACCAAGAAATTGACCGCGCTACGCCGCAGTCACCCGGTGCTGCGGCGCTCCACGTTCTTCAAGGGACGCCCGCTGCGCGGCTCGAACGTGAGCGACATCTCCTGGCTACGCCACGACGGCGAAGGCATGACGGATGATGATTGGAGCAATTCAGAGACGCGCTCCCTAGGCGTATTTCTAGCCGGAAACGGGCTGGAAGACGTGGACGACGACGGCAACGAGTTGTGCGACGACGACATGCTCCTGATCGTCAACGCACACAGCGATCCGATCGATTTCTTGCTGCCCTTCCCGGAAGATGACCGTAGCTGGGAGCTCTTGATCGACACCGCCCATGATGATGCCGAGGAGCGCAAACGCGGCGGCGAGAAAACACCCATTGCAGGCGCCTCACTCAAGCTCCTGACGCGCGGGCGGCGCCGGTGACACGCACCGCCGAGCGCCTGCCCGTCTATCGCTGACGCCCATGCGCACCCCCAGCGCGACGTATCGATTGCAGCTCTGGCGAGGCTTCGGCTTCGAGGCCGCGGCGCAGATCACGGGCTACCTCGCACGGCTCGGAGTGACCGAGCTGTACGTGTCGCCGGTCTTCAAGGCAGCGCCGGGCAGCAGGCATGGCTACGACGTCCTCGATCACGACGTGCTCAACCCCGAGCTCGGTGGCGCAGAAGGCTTTCAAGAGCTGGTCGAGGCCGCGAAGAAGCACGACCTCGGCCTGATCGTGGACTTCGTCCCGAACCACATGGGCGTCGGTTGCGCCGGCAATCGCTTTTGGGAGGACGTGCTCGAGCACGGGCAATCATCGGAGCGAGCGAGCTACTTCGACATCGATTGGGAGCCGCCGAAAGAGACGCTCGCGCACAAGTTGCTCTTGCCTATCTTGCCCGATCAATATGGTCTTTGCCTCGAGAACGGCCATTTCCAGCTCGATTTCCGCGGCAATGCGCTGTGCATCCAAGCCGGTGAACGTTGCCTCCCGCTGCGCCCGAAGTCGCTCGCTCCGGTGCTGACTCGCGTCGCCGACCTACTCGAGAGCACCGTCCCGCAGGAGACTACGGACGAGCTGCGAGACATCGCCCACGCTTTCGCGAGGCTCAAGGAAGCGGAGCCTGGAAAGGCGTTGAGCATCGAAGTCTACCAACGCGCGGCGCGCGCGCTACGCTATCGACTGAGCGAATTCGTGACCTTCAAGGACCTGCAGGTCAAGCTAAAAGCCGCGCTCGGTGAGCTCTCTGGTACTCACTCCGTGCCAGAGAGCTTCGACTTTCTCGACCAGCTGCTGCGCGCGCAGAACTATCGCCTGAGCGCCTCGCAATTGGCGCTCGAAGCCATCAACTATCGGCGCTTCTTCGACGTAAACGAGCTCGCCTCGATCCGGGTCGAAGAGGCAACGGTGTTCGACGCGAGCCACCGAAAGCTGCTCGCTCTGGTCGAATCCGGAAAAATCACCGGGATTCGCCTGGATCACATCGACGGACTCTTCGCCCCGATTGGCTACCTGAGGCAGCTGGACCAGCGGCTCCACGAGGCGCTGCCCACCGCCGATCCGAGCGAGCTACCCGCGTACGTGATCGTGGAGAAAATTCTGACCCCCGGGGAAGTCTTGCCGGCAAGCTTTCGTGTCCATGGCACGACCGGCTACGAGTTTGCGCGCATCGCAAGCGGCATATTCGTCGACGCGCGCGCGGAGCTCAGCTTGTCGAGCACGTATCGCCGCTTCACCGGTGACCATTCGAGCTTCAGTGACCACGTGCTCAGAGCCAAGCGCGACGTGCTGTCTTCCCTCCTGATCAGTGAAGCGATGTCGCTCGCGCGCTTGCTGGAACGGCTGGCAGAACGGGACCGACGCTGGCGCGACCTGACTTTTCACAGTCTGCACAGCGCTCTCGTCGAGGTGATGGCGGCTTTTCCGACGTATCGCAGTTACATTCAGCCCGATGGCTCGCGCACCGCCGAGGACGAAGCCATGATCAACCGGGCAGTCGCGACCGCGATTCGACGTAACCCCACGACCGGGCGCGGCGCATACCAATTCTTGCGTTCCGTGCTCTTGCTACACGGCCCCCTCCCGGGCGCTCAGGAATTTAGCCTACGTTTTCAGCAAACGACGAGCCCCGTGACCGCCAAGGCGGTGGAGGATACCGCGTTCTACCGCTACACCCGCAATGTCGGCGAAAACGAGGTCGGCGGCGCACCCGAGCGCATGGGCGTGGAGCTCGCGGAATTTCACGCCCAAAATTCGCGCGAGCAGAGCGATCACAAGCTCTCGCTCAACGCTTCGTCCACTCACGACACCAAGCGAGGTGAAGACGCGCGAGCGCGCCTGAGCATGCTCTCCGAGCTGCCCAATACCTGGCGACGTCTCGTGCTCGAGCTTGGGCGCGTTGCGGCGCGGTACCGGAGCGCACATGACGGTGGCGAAGCGCCCGCGCGCAGCGACGAGTACTTGTACTACCAGACCTTGGTCGCCACCCTGCCCTTCGGCGCCGAGCACGCTTCGTTCGAGGCGATCAGCGAGCGCTTGCAAGCGTACATGCTCAAAGCCTGCCGTGAGGCGAAGACACAAAGCTCCTGGCTTCACCCGGATACCGACTACGAAGCGGCGCTCGCGGACTTCATCCGCGGCACGCTCGAGAACCGCCAGTTCACCGGCAAGATTCGTAATTTTTGTCGACGCATCGACAGTTACGCCGCGTGCAAGGCGCTCGGCCAAGTGGCCTTGAAGATCTGCTCGCCGGGCGTGCCCGACACCTATCAGGGCGCCGAGCTGTGGCACCAGGTTCTGGTCGATCCGGACAACCGCCGCGCTGTGGACTACGCGGCACTCGAGGCGCGACTCGCGCAGCTCGACGAACGCCGCAATCGACGGCAAGAGTTGCTCAGCGATTTGCTGGTGCACTTCGAGGACGGCTCGTTGAAACTGTTCGTGGTAAGTGAGCTGCTTCGTTCGAGACGTAAATACCCGACCATTTTTCAGAGCAGCTATATCCCGCTCGACGCGGGCCCCAATTGCGTGGCCTTTGGCCGCGGCGTCGCGGGTTGCGATCTCGTGTGCGCGGTGCCGCGCTTCCCATTCCGTGTCACCCGCGGGCGGGCAGCCTGGCCGCTCGGTTCGGTATGGCGAGGGGCTCGGTTGAGCGGATCCGGACTGCGCGGACGCTATCTCAACGTGCTCACTGGGGCGCACGCCGATGTCGACGGCAGCGATTCCACGCTGCTTTCCGGGCTTTTCTCCGAATTTCCGCTCGCGGTTTTGCTGCGTGCTTAACGCTACACGCCGGCGATGCGCAGCAACCCGGTCAGCGGAATCACCGCAAAGTCGGGCCGATTGTTGAGCTCGTACGTCACCTCATAGAGCGCCTTCTCTAGCTCGAAGAACTCCAGCAGCGAGCGGGCCATGGCAGGCGTCCGCGGACAATACCCTTCACCGGCGATGCCGGCCAGGTACGCGCGCACGAAGCTCACGCACACCCACGCTCGAAACGACTCGACCCAAGACGCGAGCTGCGCTCGGTCTTCCGGTCGCACGCGCTCCGACCGGAGCGCGCTGTCACAGGCGTATGCGAACGAGCGCAGCATACCCGCCACGTCGTGCAACGGGCTCCGCTTGTAGCGTCGCTCGGAGACTGAACGGCCGGGTTCGCCTTCGAAATCGATGATCACGAAGTCGTCACCACTAAATAGCACTTGCCCCAAGTGATAATCGCCATGACAGCGGATACGCGTCACATCCAGTTTTGAGCCGGTAATTTGCCGCAACCGCGCATCGAGCGAGCGCTCCTGACCGAGCGCTCGCTCGGCCAATACTCGTGTTCCCTCTGGCAAAGCGCCCAGCCTTTCGCGGAGCAGTGAGAAGCTCCGCGAAAGAGCGCTGTGCGCCGTCTGATACATCGAGTGTTGGTGGAGCACGCTGAATGGCTCTTGTCCGAAGCCCGGCTCCGGCGTCGGCCGACCGAGCGCGCGGTGCAGCTCCGCCGTGCGTTCCGCCAGCAGCCGGACCAACGTGAAATACGGACTCGCCAGGCGAACCAACGCCTCCGGCACCTGCTCGCTGCACTCTGCGGGGTGGCCGCTCGGCGCAGTGACGGCGGCGAGCGGCTCACCCGCGGTCAAGACACGTTCGAAAAATGCGAACAGCGACTCGAGCGTGAGCGACCAAGCGCTACCGCTGTTGTCGACGAACTCGCTCAGCACCGCCAAGGTACGGGTGCCTGCTTCAGAGCTGATCTCGAGCGCGCCGAGCGGGCGCGGCACCTTCGGGCGCGGCTCCGCATCAGCCAAGAAACGCCCGACCTCGAGCTCCACGTTACTGCCCGCTTCGACCTTCCGCAGTAACTTGAGGATCCAGGTATTTCCGTAAATAATCGTGGAATTGCTCTGATCGAAGGGCACGAAGCGCGGTTCGAGCAACGCGGCGTCGGGCACCGCTCGAGCGCCGAAGAGCTCGGCTGAGAGTGTGCCCCCTTCGCTCGGCACGCTCTGACCCGAGCGAAACGAGCTCCGTAGCAGCTCTGCGAAGGCGCGGGACGCGCTGGCGTCGAAGAAACCGCCATGCACTGGCTCTTCATGCGCGTCACTCGTGACGACGACTTCCGTCACCAATAGCGCGGGCGCCTCGCCCTTGGCCACCGGTGGCTCGAGTGTGCTCGCGAAGCGCAGCGGCAAGAGGTACGTCTCTTGTGTGCCGTTCTCCAGCTCGAGCGCCAGGAGTACCAAGACTTCATCGAGCGCCGAGGCTTGCTCGAAAAAACAAACTTCCTCGATCTCCGCGTTCTTCACGGCGACCGCTTTGCTGCGGTACCAGCGCTGCTCACGTGCGAACAGAGTCAGGCGCTCCGCCAAATTGCTGCGCGCGGGCTCCTCGGTAAAAGTACGCCAGGAACCGGCAAGTGCGAGCGCGCTCGCCAGCGGCTTGTTACGATTGACCTGCTGCGATTCCACGGCGAACCAAAATAGCTGATGCGGTCCCAATGTCAGCCGGTACGGTTGCTCTCCGATCTCCGGGAAACGACTGCGACCAAACAGCTCGCTCGGCACACTGCCGGCAAACTCCGCCAGATCGATGTCCGCGTATTGGGCAGTGCGCGACAAATTCGCGACCACCAAAATACGGTCATTTTCAGCCTCGCGCAGGAAGGCCAGCACCTTCGAGTTGCTCGGCCGCAGAAAACGCAGGCTGCCGCGGCTCAACACCCGGTGTCGCTTGCGCAGCGCAATCAGCTGCTTCATCGACCAGAGGAGTGACGCGGGGTTGCCCTGCTGGGCAGCCACGTTGACCGCCTCGTAATGAAACTCGGGCTCGACGATCACGGGCAAATAGAGCTTTTGTGGGCTCGCCTTGGAGAACCCAGCGTTGCGATCGGAATCCCACTGCATCGGCGTGCGCACGCCGTCGCGGTCCCCGAGGTAGATGTTGTCCCCCATCCCAATTTCGTCGCCGTAGTACAAAACGGGGGTACCCGGTAGCGCGAAGAGCAATGCGTTCAAGAGCTCGACTCGGCGTCGTTCTCGCAGCAACGGGAACAAGCGACGGCGAATACCCAGGTTGATACGCGCGCGGTCTTCGACCGCGTACACGCGATACATGTAGTCACGGTCTTCATCCGTGACCATTTCCAGCGTCAGCTCGTCGTGGTTTCGGAGAAACGTCGCCCATTGGCAACTTTCAGGAATGGCCGGAGTCTGCGTCAAGATATCGACGACGGGAAACGCGTCCTCACTGTGCAACGCCATGAACAAGCGAGGCATCAGCGGGAAGTGAAAGTTCATGTGGCATTCATCGCCATTGCCGAAGTACGCAGCCGCGTCGATCGGCCACTGATTGGCTTCCGCGAGCAACATGCGGTGCTTGAACTTGGCGTCCACACGCGCCCGTAATTTGCGCAAAAATGCGTGCGTTTCAGGGAGATTTTCGCAATTAGTCTGTTCGCGCTCGTACAAGTAAGGCACTGCGTCGAGGCGGACGCCGTCGACACCTAGGCCGAGCCAGTAGTCCAGCACCTGGAAGATCGCTTCGTGGACTTCGGGGTTGTCGAAGTTCAGGTCGGGTTGATGGCTGTAAAAGCGATGCCAATAGTAAGCCTTGGCAATCGGGTCCCAGGTCCAATTCGAGACCTCGAAGTCTTGGAAGATCACGCGCGCTTCGGCGTACTTGTCCGCGCGATCACTCCACACGTACAGCTCGCGCGCGGCCGAGCCCGGTGGACTCGAGCGCGCGCGTTGAAACCAGGCGTGGTCGCTAGAAGTGTGATTGATCACCAGCTCGGTGATCACGCGCATGCCGCGCGCGTGTGCCGCATCCAGAAAGGCCTTGAAGTCTTCCAACGACCCATAGCTCGGGTGCACCCCCATGTAGTCCGAGATGTCGTAGCCACCGTCGCGCAGCGGGGATGGGTAAAAGGGGAGCAACCAAAGCGCGTTCACGCCCAGGTCGGCCAGGTAGTCCAATTTGCCCAATAGGCCGGGAAAATCCCCAATTCCGTCGCTGTTCGAATCAGCGAAGGCACGCACGTGCAGCTCGTAGATGAGCGCGTCTTTGTACCACTCAGGGTCGTCGCTCAAAGTCGGATGCGAGCGCAGGCGCTTCTGTTTATGCGCGGCTGACATAGAAGCTCGTGCTTTGCGCTCACTCGAACCGACTGAAGAGACTAAGTCATAAGGAAGAAGGAACGCGTAAGCGAATCAAACTGGCGCGCGACGCCCACTGATGAGCGAGATGACCGCTAGCACCAAAAATACGAAGAACAGGATCTTGGCGATGCCGGCAGCACCAGCGGCGAGACCAAAAAAGCCGAACAGCGCAGCCAGCACGGCAATCACGAAGAAAACAGCGGCCCAGTAAAGCATGGTGGACTCCGTTGAAAATGCGGACCGAACTGATCCGTCACTCATCCCCTTCAGCACTAACCGTGCCAGAGAGCGCCGCGCGCCAAACGCGCTGATTCAGGCTGCAAAAAAGCCGTTTTGCGATACCTGCGAGCGTCCGCGGCGCCAGTGCTGAGGCAGCGAAGCAAGCCTGTGACATTTCGTTCCATGACTAGGCGTTCTCGTCCCAACCGCCGCGAAGTACGAACAGCTCGCTGACGACCGAGGTGACTCCCGGCACCGCCCGCGCGCGATTCTCGAGCTCGGTCTTCTCGAACAAGTGCCGAACGCTGCCTCGCAGGCGAATGCTCGAGCCCTCGGCCGTGACTCGCAGGTCGGCAGCGTCGATGTGCGCTCGCCCAAGCGCTTTCTGCACGGCGTGCTCGAGTGAGCCCGGGTGCTGGACGGAGCCAGCGTCGCCCTCGCTGTCCGAAAGAGAGCCAGGGGCTTCTCCCTCACCACCGTGTGCCACTTGGAGCGTGTAGCCTTCACCGAAGCCACCCACGGCGCTGTCGGTGTAACCGGCGACGCCGTGCTCGTGCACACTCGACTCGAGCGGCAGCGTGTCCTGAACCGAACGAGCGGCCTTCAGGTTCGGGTCCATGTCATTTACCGGCCGCGCGCACGGCTTCGCGGAGCAGCTGGACATCGACACTCGGCTCCGTGTCGCGCTCGAACATGGAATCGTCGAAGGACGACGACAGCGGCGGCGCAGCGTTGATGCTGGCTACCTGAACGGCGCGCCGCGCGCTGGCCGAACCGAGCAAGGCCTCGACCTCATCGCGTAAGAAGCGCAGTTCAGGAGTGTCGTTCAGAGTATCGCGCTCTTCCGTGCTCTGAGTTCGGCTCTCCGGGATGGGCGTTTCGTGGACGCTCACGGCAGGTTGATGGGTCACTCGTTTCTCCTTCGTGTGTCTTTCGTGTGTCCGTCGTTTTCGACACGAGACATGCAGAGCAAGGCGAATGCCAAACGACCAGCCGTCTGCGTAGCGCACGAAAGCAGTGCGCATCCGGAGGACGCCGTGCGGACTATGGGGTTTCCGGGCGGAGAGCCTCGCTGTGGCAATTCGACACGGCACAGCGGCCGCGCGGTCCATGTGAGCGAATCTGGTCGCGTGCAGAGCTGGCACCGAGTATGCAGATCCGGCGAGCGCCGCTCGCCTCCGCGCCTGGTAGCGGAAGTTAGGAGCCACCATGCCAATGACCACTGAGCCCGACCGCCGTAGTCCGCTTCGCCCGACGAGCAGTGAAACTGGCACCGCAGAAAGCGACGAGAATTACGATCTCGTGAGTGTGCTCTATCACTCGCTCAAGGCAGCGGACGCCTGCACGCAATATATCGCGGACGCCGAAGACGCTGGAGACGACGAGCTCGTCGATTTCTTCGAGGGAGCGCGTCAGCAGCACAATCGACTCGCCGCTGAGGCACGTAAGCTCCTGGCGCAACGCCTCGGCGAATCCGCAGACACTGGCGAAGACGAATAGTCCGAGTCGACGGCACCGCCGTTTTTCCGTCCGTTACGCTGCCCGGCACGCGGCTTGCTCTTTTCCGTCGCATGCCAGACCCCACGGAGGACGAAGAGCTCACGCTCGAGCTTCCTCTGTTGAGCGCTCGCACGCGCGCCATGAATCCGAGCAGCCATGACGTAGTCCTTCAAGCCCGAATTTGGGAACAAATTCGGGCGACCCGTGAGCTGGATGCGACTCAGGTGAGCGTCGTCGTCCGCAACCGCAGCGCCACACTCTTCGGCACCGTCGCGGACGAGGCTCAGCGCGCGCAAATGGCGGGCATCGCTGCTCGTATCAGCGGAGTGCTGGAAGTGACGAATCGACTCAAGGTCGAGCCGCCCGCGCGCTGACCTTGGCATGCGCGCTGCATCGATCCGTGACATGAACCACACTCACGCGGTCCTGATGGACATCGACGGCACGCTGCTCGACAGCGCCAACGCTCAAGCTCAGAGCTGGCTGCGGGTGTTACAGGACTTCGGCTATGAGGTGAAGTTCGGGCAAGTCCGAGCGCGCATCGGCATGGGACAAGATCGCCTATTGCGCGAGCTGTGCGGCATTTCCGAGGCATCGCCGCGAGCGCGCCGCATGCTGACGATCCGCGAGTTGCTGCTGCGCTCACACTACCTGCCGAAATTGGCCGCAATGCCTCGCGCGCACGAGCTGATCTCGCGTTTGCAGGAGGACGGGGCCGATGTCCTGATCGCGACCTCCGCCTCACGCTCGGAAGCCATGGCATTACTCGGTCATGCTCGCTTGCTCACCGACTTCGATCATGTCGTGTGCAAGGAGGACGCGCCGCAAACCAAGCCGGCAGCGGACGTAGTCCGAACCGCGCTCGATCGCGCGGGGCTCCGTCCGGAACAAGCGCTCTTCATTGCCTCCTCACCGTACGATCTAGCGGCGGCTCACGCGGCGCATGTGCCGAGTGTCGCGCTACGCAGTGGCGGCTGGCCGGATTCCGCGCTGCTCGACGCCTCTGACGTGTACGACGATATCTCGCAATTGCTGGCGCATTTCGCCAGCTCGCCGCTGGCGCGCGGGGCGAGCGCCCAACCCGCACCCAAACCGTTCATGTGGCGCGAACCGGCGCTTTGGTCCGACGCGCCCGCGAAGAACCCGCATGCCGCGTGAGGTGCATCATGACGGAACCTAGCCGCTTCGATCGCTTTCTCGCGCAAGCCAACGTCGCTGCGCTGTGCGTCTTGCGCGTCGGCGTGGGCGGCATCATGGCCGCGCACGGGTGGGCCAAGCTGTCGGACATGTCGGGCACAGCGCAGAGCTTCGGGCACCTGGGACTGCCGGCGCCGCTGATCTTGGTGTATTTGGCCGTCTGCGGCGAATTCATGGGCGGGCTCGGCTTGCTCGCTGGCTTACTGACACGCGTTGCCGCGCTCGGACCCGCGTGCACCATGGTAGTCGCGATCTTGACCGTGCACTGGGGGCACGGGCTATTCGCCAAGGACGGTGGCTACGAGTATCCACTCGTGTTGCTCTTGGTGAGCGTCTTCTTCGCCTTCAACGGCGCCGGGCCAATCAGTGTCGACGCATGGCTCGAAAGAAGCGAAGCCCGCCGGCTCAGCCGGCCGCCGCGGCTACGGCAATCGATGCCGAGTCAGCCGTTGTAACGACGCGACGCGACGCTGCGGCTCAGTGCCGCGCCTTCTCCTTGACGGTGCGGCGCACGATGGCAACCACGTCGTCGAGATCGACCGGCTTCACGAGCAGGCGATCCGCACCCAACGACGACAGCAGCTTCCACTCGTTTGGACCACCAGAAGCCGTCAAAACCAAGATCGGGACTAGCACCGAGGCTGGCCGCGAACGCAACAGCACGGTGACCGCAATGCCATCGAGCACGGGCATCTGAAGATCCAGAATCACGACCGATGCCGCCTTCCGATCGAAAGCATCGAGCGCGGCTTGTCCGTCCGCGACGGCTTCAACGTCTGCGTCTGGAAACTCAGCGCGCAGCTTGAGCTCGAGCAAGGTGCGAAAATCGTCCTCGTCCTCGGCGATCAGGATACGGGTGGGCTCGGCGCTCTTGGCGCGAGCCTCTTGCAGCTCCTTGCGCAGTTGTTCAACCGTGGGCGTGCGAAGCGCGGGGTCCTTGGCCAGAGCTCGCAGCAGCACGGCGTCGAGCGCATTCGGCAAATCACCGCGCACGAAGCTCGGCTTGATCACCTTGGCCGACGCATGCAATGCAATCAGCCCCTCGTCAGTGTGTGACTCGAAGGGCGGACGGCCGGTGAGCAACTCGTAAGCGATGCAGCCGAGTGAATACACGTCACTGCACGGGTTCGCGGCGATGCGCGTGTCTGTCTCGAGCGCCAGCTCCGGCGCGATGTACCCGAGCGTCCCCACCAGCTCCTTCACTGCCTTGGCCGTGACGAATTTTTGGGCCAACCCGAGATCCGCGACACGCACACTGAATTTGCTGTCGAGCAAGATATTGGCCGGCTTCAAGTCACGATGCACGATGCCAGCGGCGTGCAGCGCCGCCACACCAGCGCAGATTTCATCTAGGATGCGGAGCGCGAGCTCGACGTCGATCGCGTGTTGGCATTCTGCGATCACGCGGTCGAGCGTGGTACCAGCCACGAACTCGGTCACGAAATACGGCGCCGAATCATGCTCGCCGTAGGCGTGGATCACCAAGACATTGGGGTGGTTCACCTCCGCCATCGCGCGCGCTTCCTGCTCGAAGCGGTCTCGGAAGTGCGCGGCAAACAGCGAGGATTGAATCACCTTGATGGCGACCTTGCGGTTCAGCCGCTGATCCACGGCCAACAGAACCACGCCCATCGCGCCACTACCGAGCTCGCCTTCGACGCGATACATGCCGCCGATGATGTCCCCCGCAACGGGTGGACCGGGCGCTGCCGTTGGCTTCGTGTCATGCAACGGGACCGCGCCTGGCTTGGCCCGAGGCGCAGCTGGTGCTACCGGCTCGGCATTTTCCGCGTGACCGTCAGCCCCTTCGCCGAGTAATTCGGACTCGCTCACCTGCAGGCTTTCGAGCTCGACTTCCTCGATACTCTGACTACTGGCCAAGGCTTCCAGATCATCGAGTTTCAGTGTCGACGGTTGTATGTGCCGCGTCGGCGAGAGCCCTTGCGGGCCAGTGTCATAACTCACTTCTAGCTCCGGCGTGGACTCGCGGCGGCCCGGCGGCGCGGGTCGAGCGGGAAGGTTAGGCGGCGACATCGGCGAAAAGAAATCCGGAGCCGACTTGCTCCGCAACGAACGAATGCACGGTGTATGCCGCCTCGCTCCGCGCACCGGTGAGCGCACTTTCAGGCACTTCTCGGGTACGGTGTCACTCCGATCGGTGCGCTACACGTGGCAAACTGTCGCAAGCGGGGCGAGCCCGCTCAGTGCGGCCGCCGGCTCACATCCAGCCGCGCCACTTGAACCAGGCCAACGGGGCGAGCCCGGTCACTACCATCAGGGCGAGCGCGTACGGGTAGCCCAAGCTCCAATCGAACTCCGGGATGTGCTTGAAGTTCATGCCGTAGATCCCGGCTATCAACACCGGTGGCACGCCAACCACCGACACGATGGTGAGGATCTTGACGATGTCGTTTTGCTCGATATTGATGAACCCGAGCGTGGCATCGAGTAAAAATTGCACTTTGCCAGACAGGTGCGACTGGTAGTCGTTGAGCGAGCTGATGTCGGCGCGCACGGCCTTGAGCCGCGGCACGTCGGGGGCGGCTAGCACGGCGTCCCCCGTCTCGGTCACGAAGCCCGCGATGCGCCCGAGGCCGAGCAGCGTGTCTCGGATCTGTGAAATGAAGTCGCCCATTTGACCGAGCTTGCGCAAGGCCTGGCGCAGAGATTCGGACGCCTCTTTGAGCTTGCCCGAGCGTGCGCGCTCGGCGTGGAACGCGCGTTGCGAGAGCACGTCGAGCTCGGCGCTGGTGTGCTCCAAAGTGTCCGCTGAGCGGTCGACCAACGCCTCCAAAATGCGCAAAAATACGTCACACGCGCTATGAGGGCCCGTCTTCACGCAGGACGCGTAAAGCGCTTCGAACACCGGATTTTCAGCGAAGCGCACCGTGAGCAGCAGGTGCCGAGTCAAGACGAAGCCGGCTGCGGTGAGCGACGAGCGAGCGTCCCCTGACGACGGCAACGGCGTGGACAAGTACAGCGCGCCATTTTCCGTGAACACGCGGCTCGACGTTTCAATCTCGCTGACCGCGGGCTTGGTCGGGACGCGCAGCCCGGTGATGCGCTCGATCTGGGCGCGCTCGTCGTCAGTCGCGTCGCATAGATCTATCCAGATCGCGCCGGACCACGGAGCGTCAGCGTGCGGGTAACTACGGATCATGGCGTCGAGCCTATGCGCGCTCGAGCCGCTCGATTTTTCCGTCCGCGTGCTTGGCGAAGCGCCCTTCTTCGCGAGCGTGGACCGGGCCGTCGCTCGGCCAAGGCCAGCCGCCGAAGCGTGTGCGTTGATAGTCGGACATGGCGCGCGTGATTTCTTCGCGCGAGTTCATCACGAAGGGTCCATGTTGCACGACCGGCTCGGCGATTGGGCGCCCCTGGAGCAGCAGAATTTCGGCCTCCTCGGCGCTGTTCTCGAGCCGGACGGGCACGTCACTCTGAACTCGCACCGCCGCATGCGAGACCAGCCGCTCGCCGTCCACGCTGAGCGCGGTGCCGGAAAAGAAGTACAGCACGCGCACGGTGCTGGCGAGTGTCGGTGGTAACACGAAGGTCGCGCCAGGTGCCAGGCGCAGGCTCCAGATCGCAACGTCGGCGTCCGCGCGCGACGCCCAAGAACGAGGTGGCGGAAGCGGCGCTGCGGCGTCACCGAGTCGCCCGGCGATCACGGTCACTCGCGTCTCGCGACCCATGTCGTCCAAGAACGAACAGCGTGGGATGTCCTTGTCCCAGAGCATGCTGAAGTGAGGCTCGACGAGCTTGTCTTGGCTGGGCAGATTGAGCCAAATCTGAAATAGCTCGACCGGGTTCGGTTGGTCGAGCTGCAAGAGCGGAAACATCTCCGAGTGCACGATGCCACCGCCGGCGGTCAGCCATTGCGTGTCGCCGGCGCCGAAGCGCGCGGTCGCGCCGAGCGAGTCGGAGTGATCGATATAACCCTTGCGCACGATCGTGACCGTCTCGAAACCGCGGTGCGGGTGCTGGGGAAAGCCCGGCACGACCTCACCGTGGTACATATTCCAACCGTCTTTGCCGGCGAAGTCCTGACCGAGCGCGCGGCCAGCGAGCGATGCAGCCGGGCCCAGACGCTCATTACCCAGCGGGTATGCGTCGTTGTGGTGCACGCAAAACAGGAACGGGTCCGCCGTCTGCCAAGGAAAACCTAGAGCACCAATTTCGAGCACCGCCGTTGCCATGGAGCGAGTGTAGCGCGAGCACCGGCCCTGGCACTATGCTGCGATTGATCGGGGTTTTTGGCGGCGACGCGTTTAAGGAGAAATGATGACCAAAAAGATCGCAGTGTTTTGGCCGGGTGATGCGCGTGACATCCCCAATCAGCTCGCGCTGCCCAATATGCAAGAAGCGACGGCTCAGCTCGAGCGCGCATTGAAGAAACTCGGGCGCACGCCGTACCTCGTGCCAGGCTTCTTGTCGAAGCCCCACCACGCCATCGAAAAGCTCGGACCGATCGACGACCCGATGATCGGCATGTGTGTGCACTGGTTCTACGGGCCGCACACGACCGACGGCGTGGTCGGCAAAGACAACCCACTCTTGCTGGCATCCAACTTCTCGGGGCGCTGGCCCGGGCTGGTCGGGCTGCTCAATACTGGCGCGTGCCTCGAGAGTTTGAACCGCCCCTTCTCGCGGGCCTGGACCGACGCCGCCGACTTCTCGAGCGATGACACGTTCATGGCTCAGCTCGACGAGTGGTGCTCCTCCGGCAGCATTCGCTACGGCACGGAAGAGCTTCGCTACCATGCGCCGATTTCAGCCGCAGCATCGGCGTTGGCTTTGGACGTCGCGCGGGAAATTCGCGAGCGGCGCGTGCTCACCTTGATGCTCGGGGACACGTCGATGGGCATGATCAACGGCTACTTCGGGCCGCGCTTATTGAACAAGCATGGCTTCACGGAGCACAAGGTGGACCAAGCGTGGATCATCGATCGCGGTCGGCGCATCGAGCAAAAGCGGATCGACGACGCGTTCGCGTTCGTGAAGCAGAAGGGGCTCACGTTTCACCACCGCCAGGCGAACGCGGAAGATTTCGACGAAACGGCCAGCAAAGAGCAACTCCGTGACTATCTGGTGGCGCTCGATCTGCTCGAGGAATTCAAGGCGGATTGCCTCGGCTGGCAGTATCAGCTCGGCCTCATCCCGCTTCGTCCACCATCTGACTTGGCCGAAGGCCTCTTGAACTCGACGTGTCGCCCGGAATCGAACGGCGACACCGTGGCCACCGCGACCGAAGCCGACCAAGGCAACGTGCTGCCGATGGAAATGCTGAAGCGCCTACTCAAGCGCAAAAAGCTGCATCAAGCCGTGATGTTTCACGATGTCCGCTGGGGCGCCGAGCATCAAGGTCGTTTTTTGTGGGTGTTGCTCAATTCCGGCTCGTGCGGCGCGTATGCGTTCAATCACGACCCGGACAGCCTGCGTGGCGCGCACTCGTACCGCCAACCCTCACTCTACTTCCCGACCCCAGGCGGCACGCTCACGGGCGAAAGCTTGCCCGGAAAAATGACCTGGGCGCGCGCTTACATTCGCGCAGGTGAGCTGTGGATGGACATCGGTCGTGGCGAGGTC
>Ga0210387_10001867_pt1 | contig 15985 bp, 16 predicted proteins | sample IncBWC7OmetaG_FD_160108 | JGI IMG/M metagenome (GOLD analysis project Ga0210387, IMG submission 160108) | Forest soil microbial communities from Barre Woods Harvard Forest LTER site, Petersham, Massachusetts, United States - Inc-BW-C-7-O ...
CCCCGCCATGCTTCTCGGCCATCACCTTCGTCAAGGCTGCCGTTAAGGTCGTCTTGCCATGATCAACATGACCAATCGTCCCCACGTTCACGTGCGGCTTCGTTCGCTCAAACTTCCCCTTCGACACAGGCCTTACCTCTCAAATAATAAATGCGTTTGGGATCTTAAGAAGCTTTCTTCATCACGACATCGGCCACGTTGCCCGGCACTTCCTGGTACTTGGCAAATTCCATGGTGTAGTTCGCCCTGCCCTGGCTCATGGAACGCATGGATGTCGAGTATTGAAACATTTCGGCGAGCGGCACCTCGGCGGTGACCACCTTGCCGGACGGACTGTCTTCCGTGCCGACGATCTGGCCACGGCGCCGGCTCAAATCGCCGACGATGTCGCCGTAATAATCCTCCGGCACCACGACTTCCACCTTCATGATGGGTTCGAGCAGCACCGGCTTGGCCTTGCGGAATCCTTCCTTGAATCCGATCGAGCCCGCGATTTTGAAGGCCATCTCGTTGGAATCGACGTCATGGTAGGAACCGTCGAATATCGTGACTTTCACATCCACGATGGGATAGCCCGCGATCACCCCGGTCTGCACGGCTTCCTGGATGCCTTTATCTACAGCGGGTATGTACTCGCGCGGGACAGTGCCGCCGACGATGCCATTGACGAACTCGTAGCCCTTGCCTTGAGGCAGCGGCTCGAGCTTGAGCCACACATGGCCGTATTGGCCGCGGCCACCGGTCTGGCGAATGAACTTGCCCTCGGATTCCACCGTGCTGCGCAAAGTTTCGCGATACGCCACCTGCGGCTTGCCCACGTTGGCGTCGACCTTGAACTCGCGTTTCATGCGATCAACGATGATTTCGAGATGCAGCTCCCCCATACCCTCGATGATGGTCTGCCCTGATTCGGCATCGGTATGTACTCGAAACGAAGGATCTTCCTTCGCCAGGCGCTGCAGGGCCAGGCCCATTTTCTCCTGATCCACTTTGGTTTTCGGCTCCACGGCAACGGATATCACCGGTTCCGGGAAATCCATCTTCTCGAGGATGATGACTTTGTTCAGGTCCGACAGTGTGTCGCCGGTGGTGACGTCCTTCAATCCCACGGCGGCTGCAATGTCGCCGGCGTGCACTTCCTTGATCTCGGAGCGATCGCTGGCATGCATTTGCAGCAGGCGGCCGATGCGCTCGGTGCGGCTGCGATTGGGCACGAACACCTGGTCGCCTGAATTCAATGTGCCGGAGTAAACCCGGAAGAAGGTGAGATTGCCGACGAAAGGATCGTTCAGGATCTTGAATGCCAGCGCCGCGAACGGCTCGGCATCATCCGCCTTGCGGGTCATCGGTTCGCCGGTCTCGCTCTGGCCTTTGACGGGCGGCACTTCCGCGGGAGAAGGCATGTATTCGACGATGGCGTCGAGCACCGCTTGCACACCCTTGTTCTTGAATGCCGAGCCGCAGGTCACCAAGCAGATTTCGTTTTTGATGGCGCGCGCGCGCAGGCCCTTCTTGATTTCCTCGTCGCTCAAGCTGCCGCTTTCCAAGTACTTGTTGAGCAGCACCTCGTCGCCATCCGCGGCGGCCTCAATCATCTTGCCGCGCCATTCCTCGCATTCCTTGCGCATGTCGTCGGGAATTTCGCGATATTCAAATTTCATGCCCTGTGTTTCGTCGTCCCAAAAGATGGATTTCATCTTGATGAGATCGACCACGCCTGTGAAACCATCCTCGGCGCCGATCGGCAATTGAATCGGTACGGGGTTGCCGCGCAGACGGGTTCTGATCTGCTCCACGCAACGCAGGAAATTCGCGCCGGCGCGGTCCATCTTGTTGACGAAGGCGATGCGCGGCACGCCATACTTGTTCATCTGGCGCCAGACGGTCTCGGACTGCGGCTGCACGCCGGAGACCGCACAGTACACGGCGATGGCCGAATCCAGTACCCGCAGGGAACGTTCCACTTCGATCGTAAAATCGACGTGTCCCGGCGTATCGATGATGTTGATGCGGTGCTCGGGAAAGCTCTTGTCCATTCCCTTCCAGAAACAGGTGGTGGCCGCGGCGGTGATGGTGATGCCGCGCTCCTGCTCCTGTTCCATGTAATCCATCACGGCCGCGCCGTCATGGACCTCGCCGATTTTGTGGGACACGCCGGTGTAAAACAAAATACGTTCCGTCGCGGTGGTTTTCCCCGCGTCGATGTGAGCGGAAATACCGATATTTCGGTATCGCTCGATGGGCGTAGTGCGTGCCATATGTAAACCCTATATATGGCTGAGCTGGAGTTTTACCAGCCAGCAGATGTTCACGCGCGTCAGCGGGCGTGCGCGAGCGGCCGCGCTACCAGCGATAGTGGGCGAACGCCTTGTTGGCATCGGCCATGCGATGGGTGTCCTCGCGCTTGCGCACGGCGGCGCCGCGGTTTTCGGCAGCCTCCATCAGCTCAGCGGCCAGGCGATGCGCCATGGACTTCTCGCTGCGGGCGGTGGCCGCTTCGATGACCCAGCGCATGGCAAGGGTCTGGCGGCGGTTCGCGCGCACTTCGACCGGCACCTGGTAGGTGGCGCCGCCGACTCGTCGGGATTTAACTTCGACCACGGGCTTGACGTTGTCCAAGGCTTGCTGCAGCACAGCAATCGCCTCGACGCCGGCCCGGCCGCCTTTCTCGCCAATGCGGTCAATGGCGCCATAGACGATCTTCTCGGCGGCCGACTTCTTGCCACGCTCCATCACCATATTGATGAATTTGGCCAACATGTCATTTCCGAATTTAGGGTCGGGAAGAATGGTGCGGTGCGGGGCTGCTGCTCTACGGGACATGGAAAACCTTCTCTAGCCTTTAGGCCTATTTCTTGGGACGTTTGGCGCCGTACTTGGAGCGCCCTTGACGACGATCGCTGACGCCGGCGCAATCGAGCGCGCCACGGACCGTGTGATAACGCACGCCGGGGAGATCCTTGACGCGGCCGCCGCGAATCAATACCACCGAGTGTTCCTGCAGATTATGGCCTTCGCCGCCGATGTAGCTCGAGACCTCGTACCCGTTGGTAAGGCGCACGCGGCAAACCTTGCGCAGCGCGGAATTGGGCTTCTTGGGCGTGGTGGTGTACACGCGCGTGCATACGCCGCGCTTTTGCGGCGAAGCGGCCAGAGCCGGAACCTTGGACTTCCAGGCGGGCTCATTTCTGCCAGTCCGGATTAATTGGGTCGTCGTCGCCATAAATACCTTTAGAGGACCGTCCAGATATATAGAAGGTCCCTTGATCCAAAAACTAAAAATTTGCGGGCTCATGCCCGGCACCAGGGTGCCCGAGAGACAAAGGCCGGCGATTGTAGGAACCGGCCGTGCGGGTGTCAAGGCAATTGCTGCGTCGCAACAGTAATTATTGGTCCTCGCCGGCCTTGACCTCGCCGGCGGTCGACGAGTCGGGAGTCTCGGCAATGAGCGGACCTATGACCTGGTCCAAGCCCTCCTGCGTGAATCCGCCGGATTCCGCGTAGCGCAATATTCCCTTGCGGTCGATCACGAAATTGGTCGGCAGGTATTTGATTTGGCCATAGTTGCCTTTGAACCGCTTCACCATCTGCAACGTCAGAATCTTCGCGAGCGGCCGCAGTTGAAAGGGCGTCAAGGAATCTTCCGTCGCCACCGCGAGAATTACCAGACCCGCGGAATGCTGCCTGCGATGGTAGTCCTCCAACAGAGGCAATTCCCGTTTACACGGCCCGCACCAGGTCGCCCAGAAATTGAGGACCACAACCTGTCCCTTGAAGTCAGCCAACGATAGCTTGCGCCCGTCAAAAGTGGTGACCTGAAAATCCGGCGCCGGCGCATCGACAAGGGGAGTCAGTTTGTTCGAGGAGGCAACACCGGTATTTACCATGGCCGCGAAAAAAATCGCCGCCAGCCAAACCCTAACGCCCTGTGACATATCGAACTCCCTGCGCACTCGTTCCTTAAGGATACGCACCCGTTCGTTCTTCAGGATATGCACCCGTTCACGGCGCGTCGATTTCATATCCCTTGGCGCGCAGTTGATCGAGCAAGCCGCCGCGCTCGAGCAGCAGGTCCAAGTTGACCACGGCGATCGTCGTGCCCGCCGAGCGCAGATATTTTTCGATATTCTCGAGCCAGGTTTGCCGAATGCGCCCGATCACATCGACAGCGCCCTTGCCTGCGTCCAAGGCATTGCGGCAGGCGTCCACTTCCTTGAGTTCAGGCATGTTCTCGATTCGCTCGACATTGCCGCTGGCCCACGCCTGTGCGCGGTCCACCAATCGCGGTAAGCCGCTCTCAACGGTACTGAGGGAGGCCTCGACGCAGGTGCGCTCGGTGGCTGCCGGCATCGTCTTGAGTGCTTCCAGCATATCGCTCACGCCCGCAACCTTGATCTCCTCGAAGCGCACTCCGTGTTTTTTCGCAAGGACGCGCAACGCCGCGCCCAAATCGAGCCGCATCGACAGGTTGACTTGATGAAAAGCGGCTTGCTGCAAAAATGCAGCCGCAATGATCGGACGATAGCGTTCCCACTTGTCCGCATCGTCGCCCACTTTGGTTCGCTGCGCGGCGAAACGCGCATGCAAATCCGGGGGCAGCACATCCTTCAGCCTCTTCCCGCCGCCCACCATCAATAGCTTTCGATCGGCAATCAGCATCCACAATATTCGCGGGATGCTTATTTCTATGGGCTTCTGGATCAAAACCTGACTGGTGCTTTCAAGCACGGACTCGACTTGCTTGGAGCGCCAGGTAATGTCTCGCGGCAGCGGCGATATGCTGCCCAATATCCAAACATTGGCGTCGCCGCGATGCACGTGCCACATGCCGGGACCCGCTCGTTCCGCTGTGACGACGATTTCATCGAGCGCGGGCGGGCTTTGCGCGGCGCTGACAGTCGCCGCGCAGAGCGCGCTCAGCAAAATTGCCGCGAGCATGGCTGCCGTTCGCATGCAGCCAAGACTACAGGGTTTTGCGGTTGGGATTTCGCGGCTAGGGTTTCGCCTGCGCCATGATGCCGAGCGGCCGCCCTTCAGGATCCTTGAGCATGGACAGCCATTCTTCAGTTCCATCGGCGTGCCTGTGCACCATGTGCGGCGCGTTGATGAATTCGACGCCGCGGGATTTCAACAGTTCATACGCGGCGGCGATATTGCCGACGCGCATATACAAAATCGATTCCGGAGCCACCGCTCCCTCTTGACTCAACATCAACCGCGTTCCATTGCAGTCGAAAAATGCGAGATTGCCGAAAGTGTAAAGATGCGGCAGCCCCAGCACATTCTTGTACCACGCTTCCGCTTGTATGATGTCTTGCACTGATCTTGCGATTTGCGCGATCGATCCTAGAGCGAATTGCGAATTCATCGTTTTATCCTTAAGAGCACTGTCTTTCGGCGCGCGGTGCCATTGGCGCAGTTCTTTGCGGTTGGCGACACCCAGCTTCGCGAGCGCGTTGGCAATGTGGTACTTCACCGCGTCGATGCTGATGCCGCGGCGCTCCGCAATCTGCCGGCTGGTAAGTCCGTGCTTTACCGCATGCACGGTGCGCCATTCGGCAGGCGTCAATACATCATCATGCGGCGGTCTCCCGCGGCGAGATCGGCTAACCATGCGGCCCATTTTATGCCGGAGACCCGGGAATTACCCTCCCCCTCAAGAGAGCGCGGCGCCGCGAATTTTCCCTCGATACATAACGGCAGCGACCGGATTCCCGCCAAGTCCGTAACAGAGTTCCGCGGGTCGTCCGATGCGCCAGAACGCCAAATCCGCGCGCTTGCCCACTTCAATCGTTCCCACCTCGTCAAGCACACCCAACGCCCGCGCCGCTTGGCGAGTGACGCCCGCCAGCGCCTCCTCCGGGGTCAAGCCAAACAAGGTGCAGGCCATGCTCATGCTAAGGAGGATCGACGTGCAAGGCGAAGTGCCGGGATTGCTGTCCGTGGCCACCGCCAGCGGCACGCCTGCACTGCGCAGCATTTCCACTGGCGGCGGAGTCGTCTGTCGCAGGGTGAAATAGGCGGTCGGCAACAATACGGCAACGGTGCCTGCGGCGGCCATGGCATGCGCACCCTGCGCACCTAGGTACTCAAGATGATCGGCCGAGAGCGCGCCCCACTTCGCGGCGGCCTGCGCGGCGCCCATGTCGCTCAGTTGACCGGCGTGCACATGTGCGCGCAGTCCCAGCTTCCTTGCAGCTTGCAGAAACTGTTCGGTCTCGGCCACGGAAAATGCAATCTTCTCGCAGAAACTGTCGACCGCGTCCACCAACCCGGCTGCCGCCAGCGCGGTGAGCCACGGGCCACTCACCTCGTCTATGTACCGCTGACGCTGCGCAGCGAATTCGGGCGGCAGCGAATGCAAGCCGAGAAATGTTTTCCGGACCGATACGGGAAGATTCTCGCCGAGCTGCCGCGCGACTTCGAGCGAGCGGCGCTCGGCGGCCAGTTCCTGCCCATAACCTGATTTGATCTCGATGGTGGTGACGCCTTCCGCCATCAAGCACTGGAGCCGTCCCAACGCCGACTCGTACAGTGCTTCTTTCGTCGCAGCGCGCGTTTCGCGCACGGTCGATTGGATGCCGCCGCCCGCCCGTGCAATATCCTCATAAGATGCGCCGCATAGGCGCTGCTCGAACTCCGCGACGCGATTGCCGCCATAAACCAAGTGCGTGTGGCAGTCGATCAAACCCGGCGTGATCCACTGGCCTCGCGCATCGTGTATCGATGCGCCTTGGGCTTGCGCCCGCTGCCGGCCTTCTTCGGCCGTGCCCAGCCAGGCAATGCGCTCGCCTTTTACAGCAAGCGCAGCCTCTTCAAGGCTTCCGTAGGGGCCGGCGCCTGCCATGGTCGCAATGTTTGCGCCCACCCAAACCTGATCCCAATTGTCCGAAATTTTAGGCACGTCTGTATGATACAGCCAAGATGACTACTTACCGTTTGCAGGCCGCGTATTTGCCGCAGGGATGGGCGCGCGATGTTCTGGTCACGGTATCAGAAGGGATGATCACTGCGATTGAAACGAGCGCGCCCCCGCCGACGCAGTCTGCGCACGCCGGGGAAATCGAGCGGCTCGACGGCGTCATCATTCCCGGAATGCCCAATGCGCACAGTCATGCCTTCCAACGCGCCATGGCAGGGAACGCCGAATTCCGATTGACCGCGCGGGATAGTTTCTGGACCTGGCGCCAGGCGATGTATGCGCTGGCGAATCGCATCGGACCGGAAGAATTGCAGATCGTGGCGACTCAATTGTTCGTCGAAATGCTGAAATCAGGCTACACCTCGGTCGCGGAATTTCACTATTTGCATCGGGCCGCCGGCGACAGGCGCTATTCAAGCGTCAATCCGTTGTGGGAGGCGGTTGGCAATGCCGCGCGCGCTGCCGGCATCGGGCTGACGTTATTGCCGACGCTATATCAAAGCAGCGACTTCGGCGGCCAGCCGCTGAAACTCGAGCAGGCGCGATTTTTCCTGGACACGGATGAGTTCTTGCGCGCCATTGAACAGCGCATAGGCGATGAACGTCGCGCGAGCAATCACGCGGGCAACCATATGCTGCGCACCGGCGCGGCATTCCACAGTCTGCGCGCAGTTCCGCTCGATCACTTGCGCCGCGCCGCGTTGGCGCTGCGCGGCATCGACGCGAGCATGCCGGTGCACATCCATGTCGCGGAGCAAATGCTTGAAGTACGCGCCTGCGTGAGCGCGACCGGTCGCCGCCCCATCGAACTGCTCTTGGATCAACAGTTGCTGACGCCGTATTGGTGCGTGATCCATGCCACCCATGCCACGCCCAAAGAACTCGAGGGGCTGGCTGCGGCCGACGCCACCGTCTGCGTCTCCATCAGCACCGAGGCTAATTTGGGCGACGGTTTCTTCGATGCCGCGCGCTTTCTCAACATGAACGGGCGTCTTTGCGTGGGTTCCGACAGTCAGTCGACGGTAAGCCCGGCTGAAGAACTGCGCTGGCTCGAATATCAGCAGCGCTTGCGCAAAAAGCGCCGCGGCGTACTGGCCGCCAAGTCCGAGCCTCACGTCGGCACTCGACTGTGGCGCGACGCGGCGCAGAACGGCGCGCGCGCGGTCGGCCAACCTGTGGGTCGCATCGCCGTCGGATGCCGCGCGGATTGGCTGGTGCTGGACGCGCACCACCCATCGATGGCGGGAGTCTCCACGGATGCCGCATTGGATCGCCTGCTGTTCGCCGGCGCGGACAAGGCCATCAAAGACGTAATGGTCGGTGGGAATTGGGTGATCACGGGTGGACGCCATTCCGCGGACGAGCAGCTGCGCGCTGATTTTGGCCGGATAATGAATGACTTGAGGACGGGTTGACCGTACCTGTCTATACAGCTTAACCTTGAGCCCATGAGCAAGGCCGCCCTGTCGCTGCAACCCCTGTACCAGCAGGTCAAGCGTCATATCTTGGACAACATCGGATCCGGCAAGTGGGGCGCATCCACGCGGGTGCCTTCCGAAAACGACATTGTCAGATCCTTTGGCGTCTCGCGGATGACCGCGAACCGCGCCCTGCGCGAGCTGCGGGACGAAGGCGTGTTGGTGCGTATTGCGGGGGTCGGAAGCTTTGTCGCCGACCGCCACGCACATGCGCATCCGCTTGAGATCCGCGGCATCGCCGATGAGATCCGCGAACGCGGCCATGTGCACCGCGCCGAGATCGTGTCTCTGGAGCGAATTCGCGCCGTGGCTGAGCTTGCAGAGGATTTTGGGATTGCACCGCGCAGCGAACTGTATTGTTCGCTGATCGTGCACTTCGAGAATGACCGCCCCATTCAACTCGAGGATCGATACGTCTTGCCGACGCTCGCGCCCGACTACTTGAACATGGATTTCAGCCGCACAACGCCGCACGACTATCTGGTCAAGGTTGCGCCCCTGCAGGAGGCGGAACATCTGTTGCGCGCGGAAATGCCCGACGATCGGACCCGTAAGCTATTGGCAATGAAGCGCGACGAACCCTGCTTGGTTGTGATCAGAAGAACGTGGACTGCCGGCCAAATCGCCTCGGTGGCACGCCTGTACTATCCCGGAACCCGGTACGAATTGTCCGGGCGATTTCGCCCCTAAAGGAATTAACATGCTCGCCCCTCCCAAGCCCAGAATCATCCGCGCAGCGCGCGGTAATACATTGAGCGCGCGTAACTGGATGACCGAGGCACCGCTTCGCATGTTGATGAATAACTTGGACGCCGAAGTCGCGGAGAATCCCGCCGAGCTGGTGGTGTACGGCGGCATCGGGCGAGCCGCACGTGACTGGAATTGCTACGACCGCATCGTCGAGACCTTGAAGTCCCTGACGGAAGAGGAAACCTTGCTCGTGCAGTCCGGCAAACCCGTGGGCGTTTTCCCCACCCATCCCGACGCGCCGCGGGTCCTCATCGCGAACTCCAATCTCGTGCCGCATTGGGCAACCTGGGAACATTTCCACGAACTCGATCGCAAGGGTCTGGCGATGTTCGGTCAAATGACGGCCGGCTCCTGGATCTATATCGGCAGCCAGGGAATCGTACAGGGCACGTACGAAACCTTTGCTGAAATGGGCCGGCGCCATTTTGGCGGAGACCTTGCGGGTAAGTGGATTCTAACCGCGGGCTTGGGCGGCATGGGCGGCGCGCAGCCGCTGGCCGCGACCATGGCGGGCGCCGGTTTGCTGGCCGTCGAGTGCCGTCCAAGCCGCATCGCCAAACGCCTCGAGACCGGCTACATCGATGCACAAGCACGCACCTTGGATGAAGCCCTCACCATGCTCGAGACCGCCAAGAAACACCGCAAACCGCTGTCAGTCGCGTTGCTCGGCAATATTGTCGATGTGCTCGGTACATTGCTCGAGCGCGGAATCAAGCCGGATGCGCTTACCGATCAGACCTCCGCGCATGATCCGGTCAATGGCTACCTGCCCCAAGGCTGGTCCATCGAACAATGGGATGAACGGCGGGTGAACGATCCTGCCGGCACTGCCGCCGCGGCGTCGCGCTCGATGGCCAAGCACGTCGAGTATCTGCTGCGCTTCAAGCGCATGGGATTGCCGGTTTTCGATTACGGCAACAACATCCGGCAAGTCGCTTTCGATACCGGTGTCTCGGATGCCTTCGACATTCCGGGCTTCGTTCCTGAATACATTCGGCCGCTGTTCTGCCGCGGCGTCGGTCCCTTTCGCTGGGTAGCCCTGTCGGGTGATCCGCAGGACATCTACAAGACCGACGCCAAGGTCAAGGAGTTGATTCCCGAGGATGCGCATCTGCATCAGTGGCTCGATATGGCACGCTCGCGCATCCATTTCCAGGGATTGCCGGCGCGTATTTGCTGGGTCGGCTTGGGGCAACGTGATCGTTTGGGGCTGGCCTTCAATGAAATGGTGAAGAGCGGCGAGCTCTCCGCGCCCATCGTGATCGGCCGCGATCACCTCGATTCAGGCTCCGTCGCGAGTCCCAATCGGGAGACCGAAGCAATGAAGGACGGCTCGGATGCCGTTTCGGACTGGCCGCTTCTCAACGCCCTGCTCAACACCGCTTCAGGCGCAACGTGGGTATCGATTCACCATGGCGGCGGCGTCGGCATGGGCTATTCGCAACACGCCGGCCTGGTCATCGTCTGCGACGGCAGCGACGCGGCGGCCAGGCGCATTCGACGCGTGCTGTGGAACGATCCCGCGACCGGGGTCATGCGTCATGCGGATGCGGGCTACGAGAGCGCGATTGCGTGTGCCCGAGAACAGGGCTTAAAGCTGCCGATGATCGGCAACCCTAAGTGAGCAACGCCCTGACCTTGCAGGCCGGCGCGCTCTCCCTGGCGACATTGCGGCGAATCTATGAGCAGCCGACGGTGCTGCATTTGTCGCCGCACGATCGCGGGCGCATCGCATCCGCCAATGCCCTGGTGGACAAAATCGTCGCGAGCGGCGATGTGGCCTACGGCATCAATACGGGGTTTGGGCTGCTCGCGCAGACGCGCATACCGAACGAGCAGCTCGAGCTGCTGCAGCGAAATTTGCTGCTCTCGCACGCCGCCGGCGTGGGCGATGCACTCCCCGACGCCGTCGTTCGGCTCGTTCTCGCCCTCAAGATCAATGCCTTGGCCCGCGGTCATTCCGGCGTCACGCTGGGGCTCGTGGACGCCTTGCTGGCGCTGCTCGAGCACGAGGTATATCCGATGATCCCGGCGCAAGGATCGGTCGGTGCGTCCGGAGACCTGGCGCCCTTGGCGCACTTGAGCGCGACGCTGCTCGGCATCGGCCATGTCCGCGTCAACGGCGCAAGAGTACCGGCGGCCGACGGATTGCGCAGGGCAGGTTTGCAACCCATCAAGTTGCATGCCAAGGAAGGACTCGCCTTGATCAACGGCACGCAAGTCTCCACGGCACTGGGGCTGGCGGGCTTGTTCGGGACTGAGGACCTGCTGGCCGCCGCCATCGTCGCCGGCGCCATGTCGGTCGACGCACTCAAGGGCAGCGACTCTCCCTTCGATGCACGCATTCAACAGCTTCGCGGACAACCCGGCCAAATCGCCGTGGCGCGTGAGTATCGGGAATTGATCGCGGGCAGCGCCATTCGCGCCTCGCATCTTGATTGCACCCGTGTCCAGGACCCCTATTCCTTCCGCTGCCAGCCTCAGGTGATGGGCGCATGCCTGGACCTCATTCGCAACTGCAGCGCGACGCTGAAGATCGAAGCCAATGCTGTGACGGACAACCCGCTCCTATTCACCGAAGCAGGCGCGGTGCTCTCGGGCGGAAATTTTCACGCCGAGCCCGTGGCCTTTGCCGCCGATACGCTCGCACTGGCGATCGCGGAGATCGGCAGCCTGTCGGAACGCCGCATGGCCGTGCTCGTGGATCCGAAAATGAGCGGCCTGCCGCCCTTCCTGGTCAACAACAGCGGGTTGAATTCCGGATTCATGATCGCGCAAGTCACCGCGGCGGCGCTGGTTTCCGAAAACAAGACGCTCGCAGCGCCGGCCAGCGTCGATTCGATTCCGACTTCCGCGAATCAGGAAGATCACGTCAGCATGGCGACCCATGCAGCACGCCGTTTGCTCGCCATGGTCGACAACGCCGCCGCAGTGGTCGGCATCGAGCTGCTGGCAGCGGCTCAAGGCATCGACTTTCATCGTCCCGCCAAATCCTCCCGGCGCCTCGAAGAGGTTCACGCAGGCATACGCCGCGACGTCCTGTTTTATTCAGCAGATCGATATTTCGCGCCCGATATCGAGGTCGCGCGTTCTTGGGTAAAATCCGGACGCTTCGCGGTTCAGGTGAACCGGGTTTTACCATCAAGGTCGGAATCATGAAACTTTGCGGCGTACTTTTGCTCAGTCTCTGCTGTTTTGCCGGCGTCAGCCATGCGGCGCAGATCAATCTCGCGACCTTGACCTGCGTGCGATATCAAAACGAGATCATGGCGCCGCCGGTGCCCGCTCCGGGCGCCGATGCGATCAACACCATGATGTGGTTGTTCGGTTATTCCGTGGGCAAGTCGGGCGCGCACGTCATGTATGGTGATGCCTTGGCCGGCTTCGGATTCGCGCTCGACGCGGAATGCAAGAACAATCCCGCGATGAGTTTGCTGGACGCGCTCGCGACGATCAAGCCGGACAACAAGAAACCGATGGACTTGACCGGTTTGGAATGCGAAACCTTCGCATCCCGGCATTTGGAACTCCAGCAATCGGACCGCGAGAGCGCGGATACCATCATGATGTGGTTGTTTGGTTTCGCGGTTGCCAAGACCGGCAGCCACTTGTTTGATTCAAGCGGTCTTAAGGACTTCGAAGCCTCGCTCATGGCCGATTGCAAGAAAAATCCCGGCCGCAATCTCTTCGACGAGCTGGTGGCGGTTAAATTCTCTGCGGCTAAAAATTAGACGCGCTGCGCATGAATTGGTCCGCGAGACTCACATGCGCGGGAAAGTAAGGCGGGGTCGCCAAGTCTTGCAGCCCCTCCAAGATCCGTCCAACTCTTTCCGGCGTGCCCAAGTCGGTCCAGCCGCAATGGGGCACGGTGAGCACTTTGAGCATGGATTCACGGCCCTGCAGCACGTCCTTGGAAAAATCCATGGTACGCAGATTCCGGTAGATGGAATCGAGGCCGCCGGCCTCGAAGCCGCGCATAGCGGCGATGATTTCTGCGAATCGCGTGTCAAATAGACTGAGCAACGTGCGTACCGATGCCGCCATGATGAAAACATTCCATAGCGCCCCTTCATCCAGCAATATGCGGGCGCGCACGGCATTTGGCTTCTCGATGAAGCGCAGCACGCCCGCGGCGCCGTCCCCGCCGCGGGAGTCGGGCACGATATAACCGAGCTGCGTATCCGGCTCATCCGGCTCGACCCCTAAAAGATATATCGAGCCGACGTCGGAATGCGCCAGCGCTGCGGCGCGGCGCAACGATGCGGCCATGATTTTCTCATCTCTGAGGTAGTGATCGGCGGGCAGCAGCACCACCGTTGCATCCGGATCCCGCTCGAGGATGCGCAGAAGCGGCAGCAAAATGCCGAATGCCGTGCCTCTATTTTGGGGCTGCGAGATCACATTCTGCTCCGGCAGATAACTCAATAGCGGCCCCCACCACTGCCGATGTTGTTCCGCCACAACGCTGCAAATCTGCTGGAGCGGCGCAACCGACGCCGCACGCGCCAGAGCCTCTTGCAGTAGACAGGGGCCCCCTTGCAATGAACAGAACTGTTTCGGCACGGCGACGCCGCGCTCGTTCCTGGTCAAGCTATGCAGCCGGCTTCCCTCGCCTGCGGCGAGCACCAGCGCCCATGTATCGAAACGATGTTTCATGTGTGAAAACCCGCCCCAATCGTGCTGCGGCCATGCTGGGCTTGGCGAGGGGGGTGCCGAAATAGCATGCAGTCTTGAAGCCTTGTAGGAATTGACCGATAGCAATTTGCTAAGACGTTTCCTACGGCCGATCGGTCCCTCTACCGAGTGCGGCAATTGCTGCATCGTGGTCAACTGTCAACATGGCGAGGAACTTAAAAACGAGGGTGATGTCCCTTGCGGCGCTTCAAGTCAGCGCACTGTTCCTGGGGGCCTCCGGCGCCTCTGCGGCGCCGCCGCAGGGACTGCAGTCGCGCCTGCAGAGTCAAATTCAGGCCCCCGCCCAACATCTTCAGGCAGCTGCGCAACATTTGGACCTTCGCGCCCCTTCACACGCCGTGGACGCCGGCAATCTTGCGGAAAAATCGCCCGGCGTCTTCCCGTCCATGGCGCATCGTCAAAATCCTGCCCAAGAACAGGTCGAACTTCCGGCCCTCGGTTCTGACGGCATGCGAACACGTGCCTCGATTCAGGACTTCGTACACAAGGTGCATCGAGAAGGCCTGCCCGTGGCGCGTCTGTTCGAGACGAAGTCCGCGTTGGTGCATCTGGGCTTAAGCCCACGCGGCAAACCCGGCCTATGGCTGGTGCAAAAAACGCGCTGATGGGCCGCCATTGAAGATTCTCTATGTCGAGGACAATGCGCTCGTGCGCGAAGTGACGGCAGAGCTCCTGGCTCAGGAACAACGGCAGATTGTCGTCTGTGCGGATGCCGAAGAGGCGCTCAAGGAATTTCGAGAAAACCCCTTCGATATCGTCATCACTGACGTGAGTTTGCCCGTCATGTCGGGCATTGACTTGGCCCGCAACATCTTAACGATCAAGCCTGACTTCCCGATCATCATTGCGTCGGGCTACTCGCTGGATTTCGGGCTCGAGAACTGGGGCGCCAATGTTCGCGCCATCATCAAACCGTTCGAGGGCCCGCAAATCGAAGCGCTGATCAGCGATCTTGTCGCGGGCTAGCCTTGTCGCGGGCTAGGAGCTCAAGTCCGCGCGCGGCAGTCGAATATGAAAAGCGGTTTCTCCATCGCCGGTTTTCACATCCACGCGGCCGTCGTGCGCTTGCACGATCTGCGAGACAATGTATAGGCCCAAGCCCAAGCCGTCGCTGCGGCCGGATTGACGCTGGCCGCCGCGGAAAGGATCGAACAGGTGCGGCAAGATATCAGGCGGTATGGCGCCGGCGTTTTTCACGGCCAGTGTCACGTGATCACGGTCGCTGCCGTCCAATCGCACTTGGATTGGCCCTTCCGGGCTGCCGTGCTTGATGGCGTTGCCGATCAGGTTGGAGGCCACCTGAGCGATGCGCTCCGGATCCCAGCGCCCCTCGAAATTCCCTGCGTAGCTGGCATCAATTGGCCGCTCGGGTGCCGCCGCTTGATGCTCGCGCAGCGCCCGCTCCACCAGGGCCTTAAAATCGCCCGCTTCGCGCTTGACAAAGATGCCTCCGCCCAGCCGCGCGCGCGCCAAATCGAGCATGTCTTCGATCATTCGCGCCATGCGATTGCCGCTGGCAAGGATGCGCGCGGCGGCTTCGAGTGCGGACTGATCCTGAGTTCGGCGCTGCAGTAAGCGCGCCGACGCCAGCATCGCGCTCAGCGGATTTCGTAAATCATGGGCCAGCAGGGCGCTGAACATCTCGTTGAGACGCAGCGTTTCGGTCCGGTCATTCAGTTCCGCGGATAGCGCCTGGCGTTGCCGATACAGCTCGAAGAACACCTCGGCCTTGTTTTTGAGAATGTGCGGTTCGATGGGCTTGTAGATGAAATCGACCGCGCCTAGTTCATAGCCCTTGAATTGGCGATGCTGCTCGCGCGCGCCCGCAGTCACAAATATCAGCGGTATGTGCCGGGTGCGTTCGCTGCCGCGCAACAGCTCGGCGAGTTCGAAACCATCCATGTCCGGCATTTGCACATCCAGAAATGCGAGCGCCACTTCGTGTACCAGCAGCAATTCCAGCGCTTCCGAGCCCGAGCGAGCCGTCAAGATCTCGACATCCCGGCGCGCCAAGAGCGCCGACAGCGCCAGCAGATTCTCTTCGAGATCATCGACCAGCAAGCACTTGATGGGAGCGAGCGCCAGGGTGTCCATGTTCAGTCCATCCGCGCAGGGACAGGGCCGGTGTCCAAGGTGTGCA
>Ga0210387_10001871_pt1 | contig 15947 bp, 13 predicted proteins | sample IncBWC7OmetaG_FD_160108 | JGI IMG/M metagenome (GOLD analysis project Ga0210387, IMG submission 160108) | Forest soil microbial communities from Barre Woods Harvard Forest LTER site, Petersham, Massachusetts, United States - Inc-BW-C-7-O ...
TCCGACCACGGTGAAGCTGTCGCGTGAAGAGGTCTTCGGGCCGGTCACCTGCGTTTACCCCTACACCGACCTGAATGAAGCCATCGCACAGGCCAACAGCCTGCCGTTCGCCTTTCAGGCATCGGTGTTTTCCCGCGATATCGACATCGCGCTGCGATCCGCCCGGTCGCTCGACGCATCCACGATCCTGATTAACGATCACACCGCGTTCCGGGTCGACTGGATGCCCTTCGCCGGACGTCGCCAATCGGGTTACGGCGTCGGCGGCATTCCCTACACCATGCACGACATGACGCAGGAGAAGATGATCGTCCTGCGATGCGGATAGGTCGGCGCCAGGGTCGTAATCCTGATGATAAGCGACAACCAAGGCAAACAGCGCCGGGAGCGCCACGATGCACCAGACTTCCGACTTCCCAGCTGAAAGCGTCATCACGACCGCGCTCTCAGGCTACAATCTTCTCGCCGATCCATTGTTGAGCAAGGGGACCGCCTTCACCGAGGCTGAACGCGACGCATTCGGCCTCCACGGCTTGCTGCCGCCCACCATCGGCATGCTCGACGAACAGGTCTCGCGCCGGCTGCAGGCGCTGCGCAGTCTCTCGGCCGACTTGGAGCGCTACGCATTCCTGCGCGACCTGCAGGACACCAACGAGACGCTGTTCTCCGCGCTGCTTGTCCAGAACATCGAAGAACTTCTGCCACTCGTATATACCCCAACCGTTGGGGCCGGCTGCCAGGAATTCAGCCGTCTGTTCCGCAAACCGCGCGGTCTGTTCCTAAGCATTCCACATAAAGACCGGATCGATCAGATACTGGCTAACGCGTATTTCGATGGTGTTGAGGCGATCGTGGTTACAGATGGCGAACGTATCCTGGGACTGGGTGACCAAGGTGCCAACGGAATGGGAATCCCGATCGGAAAGTTGGCGCTTTACACCGCTTGCGGTGGGCTCCATCCAGCGACCACCCTACCCGTGATCCTGGATGTCGGGACCGACAACCAGGACTGCCTTGCCGATCCGCTCTATATCGGTTGGCGGCACGAACGGGTTCGCGGTCAGGATTACGACGATTTCGTAGAAGCCTTTGTAAGCGCGATCGAGCGACGCTGGCCGCATGTCTTGCTACAGTGGGAGGATTTCGCCAAGAGCAACGCTACCCGAATACTCGAGCGTTACCGTAACCGAATCGTCACTTTCAACGATGATATCCAGGGCACCGCCTCGGTCGCTACCGGCACGCTGCTCTCGGCGATGAACGTCACTGGGATGCCGCTCACTGAACAACGTGTCGCGGTCATGGGTGCCGGATCGGCCGGTTGCGGCATAGCGAGCCTTATCCTTCGGGCGATGGTCGAGGCGGGTCTTGGCCAGGATGAAGCCGCGCGTCGCTTCTTCATGGTAGATCGCGACGGGCTGCTCGTAGACGGCATGACTGGTATTGAGCCGTTCCAGAAGCCGTTCCTGCAGAAAAAGGAGGCGGTAGAGGGGTGGCTCCTCGATCATCCCGACAAGATTGCCCTGCTTGATGTCGTGAGGCACGCGAAACCAACCGTGTTGATTGGCGTATCCGGCCAGCCTGGTGCGTTTTCCCAAGCGATCGTTCGCGCCATGGCGGAACACAACGCCCGGCCAGTCATCTTTCCCCTCTCGAACCCGACGTCGCGCGCCGAGGCGACCCCCGAAGATTTGGAGATCTGGACGGAGGGGCGCGTCGTCGTTGGCACCGGCAGCCCATTTCCTCCACTGACTCGCGACGGCGCTCGATTCAAAGTCGATCAGACCAATAATTCCTATGTCTTTCCTGGCGTGGGGCTGGGCGTGATCGCCGTGAAAGCGCAGCGCGTGACGGACGGGATGTTCATGGCGGCGGCAAAGGCGTTGGCAGGCGCCTCGCCTGCCCGTAACAACGCGCGCAGAAACCTGCTTTCGCCGGTCAGCCAATTGCGCGACGTCGCACTTACCGTCGCGCTCGCGGTCGCTTATCAAGCGCACAAGGAGGGGCTCACCGATGACATTGCTACGGACCAGATAGAAGCGGCGATCCGCGCCAAGATCTGGACGCCGCGCTATCTTCCGTATCGAGCACAGTCATAGGGCGTCAATCCGACCGATCATGCAGCTGCAACGGTCTCCGTCCCGTTGGAGGGGTGCGAGAAAAGAGGAAGCACGATTGCGATCGCGCTTCCTTAGAGACGGCTGATGGGGCGCTACGCCCAGCGACCACGGGCCGCCGTCGTCACACCCAAAGGAAGTAACCATGAGCACCTTGAGGAGGTAACCATGATCGATAATCGCACTTCGCTGTGCAATAGCACCGACACCATTGCAACCTTCGTCACCGATCCCGTCGACTTGATGCTGGAGCTGGAAATTCGCAAGATCGTTCCTGAGAAGGTAGTTGGGATTCTGCCAGTGATGACACAGATCGTGGATAGCCCGATACGGCAGCCGAGATTTCGCGTTCTATATCGTACATCCCGAGCTGAGATCTCGATGCAGACGACGGCACTATGATCAGTTTTCCTGAGACACCACCATCATCGGTGTCATCGCCTCGTTTGTGATCGCTGGTCTATGCCCGCAGACTCGGGACCTGCTCATGATCGGGTTCGCGGGCTGGCCCGGACTTTGCGTCTTGTCGTTGGACTTTTGGACGGCAACAGAAGTGAAAATCAACCTTCAGGCACGCCGAGCAGATCGGAGTCCGAAGTCTATGCTCGTGCAGAGAGGCTGCTATCGCGATGGGAAGGCTGGTGGCGTGGGCAATATCGGACCTACTCAGAGGCCCTGAGCGAACCTTGCTCACGGCGTGACAGCCGGCTTGCGCCGGGAAGGCCTTCTCTGCGCCGCGTTGCTGTTGGATCGATTCTTGTTGGAGTCATGGCCGCCCGCTTCAAGGTCCGAGTACCCGATCTCACCGGAACCGCCCGTCACCTCACGGGGGCATACCTATGGAGTTCGGGCCGCTACTGATGGTGAAAATGCTTGATTTGACGCTGGTCGCGTGGCTCGCCCTCCTGGGCATTTGTGCCACGATTTTGCGTCGCGCTTCGTGTCAAAGCTGAGCTTCCGACCGAATTAACTACGCTAATCCAACAAGCCGATTTCGCGCACGCTCTCGCGGAGTACACTGAGACCACCTCGCCTCAACACGTTGGTCGGCAAGATTAGGTGCTCATACGCTAGATGCTAGGCGGAATGTCCAAGAGAGCGCGCGCTGTCCGAAGATCGATTGTCTCGAATCCTTCCGTGAATCGCTCATAGATGCTCGTCAGCATGCGCCGTGCCGCGTCCGCGCGGCCTTGATCCAGCCATAAGTGAAACAGCGCAGTCGCTGAACGCAATTCCCACCCGAGCGTCGATTGTGTTCGAGCGCAGTCGAGTGAGGACATGATCGACGCCTCCGCCGCCGCTGCATTTCTAGGCGACACCGCTAGGAGCGCCTTCGCCTTGGCGCGAAGCAGTTCGGGAAGTTCGAACGTGCCGGACTGGGCGTTGGCGACAGCAGCCTCAATAAGGTCTAGCGCCTCCTCCGACCGCCCTTCTCGCAAAAGCCCCTCCGCAAGCGTGCGGGAAATCGTCGGAAAGAGGATATAGTTGCGCTCGGCAGCTAGTATTGATCGTGCGCGGCGCAGATGCTCGGCACCGGCAGCCGCTTCACCCTGCGCAACCAGGAGCTCTCCCAATCGGACGAGGCCGCAGGCGTAGTAGGGAGCCAGCGAGCTCTTCTCGGCCACTGTAAGCAATCCATCGATAAGCTCGGCTGCGATGTCCTCATCGCCGCGCCAGAGAAACACCTGCACGCCGTAGATCAGGCAGATGCATAGGGAGACCGGATGCCCTCCGCCTCGGGCGAACTCGATGCCTCGACGCGCGAAATGTGCTGCCCGGTCGGGGAAACCTCGCAACCACAATGTCTTGGCAAGCCCGATTCGAGCCCACAACTCGTGATCAAAGCCAAACATATGACTTCGACCAGCTCCAGCTGAAGCCGCGTGCTCGAAGCCACTCTCGTAGCGCCGCTGTGCCTCCGCCTGATTTCCGATGAGATGGTGACTTCCGCCAAGCATCCACTCGGCCACTGCTTTGTCCCGCGCTCCGCCATATTTTTCAGCTGCGACCGAGTACCGCTCCGCAGCCGCAAGCGCGCCGGCGAAATCTCCGAGCCGCATCCGAAAGAGATTAAGACCCGCGAGCAAATGCAGTAGCTGCTCCGTGTCGCGCAATTCGTGGGCCAGCGCGATCCCGCGTTCGAGGGCATTGTTCACCTCCTCGCTGTCGCCATAAGCGAACATGGACGACATTGCCAACGAGGCTTGCAGCGTAAGCTCACGTTTCGTCCCTCGATCGACCTCATCCAGGACCAATATGGCCTTCCGACACCAGTGCCAACATTCGCTCAACATCGACAAATTTATAAGTAGAGGCGCCGCGCTGACCCCAAGAGCGACCCCAACGGTCCTGTCGCCAGAGGGTGAGAAGGTCCAGCGGAGTGCCGCTGTAACGTCACCGATCTGCAGCGAGTAGGCTGAGAGCATCCGATCTTGGAGCAGACCAGGACGGATCGCTGCCAGACTCTCTGCATAGTGGAGGGCGTGTCGCTTTGCGATTGCGTTCTCCTCCCCGCGTTCCGCCAATTTGACCGCGGCGTAGGCTCGCGTGGTATCGAGGAGGCGATACAGGCTTTGATCGTCGCCTGACGAAACCAAAAGAAGCGACTTGTTAACCAGCTTCGTAATTGCGTCGATGACTTGCCATGCGTGGCGCCCCGCCTCGCCAACCACCACTTCAGCCGCTTGCAAGGTAAAAGGCCCAACAAAGAGCGAAAGCCTGCAAAGGATTGTCTTTTCGTGCTCTGGCAGGAGACTGTAGCTCCAGTCAATCGTTTCCCACAGTGTCTGATGCCGCGACGGGCTACGCCGCCCCTGCCAAAACAGCGCCAAACGGTCACCAATCAGCCCTGATACTCCCCGTATGCCGTATTTGCTCACCTGGCTTGCCGTTAGTTCAATCGCCAGCGGAATTCCGTCGAGTTGCCGGCAAATGCCTGCAACAATGGGGACGTCATCATCGGTAAGCTCCTGGACGTAGCCGCCAGCTGCGGCTCGCTCCATAAACAGCTGCAGCGCCGGAAAGGCGAGCATATCGGCACTCGTCAACTTCGCTTCCTTTGGCGGAATACCGAGGGGCTCGAGCCAATAGAGATTTTCACATTGAATCTGCAGTGGTTCGCGACTCGTTGCGATGATGTGCATGAACGGAGCGCTATGGAAGAGACGCTCCGCCAGAGCGGCGACGGCATCTGCCACGTGCTCGCAGCTATCGAAAACCAAGAGGATTCTCTGTTGGGCGAGGAATGCCAGCAGCGTTGCGATTGAATCATGAGTCTGGGCGAGACATCCCACTGCCGACGCGACGGCAGGAACCACGAGCGCCGCGTCCTTGAGAGGGGCGAGATCCACGAAGCGGATGGCGTCGCCAAAAGCAGTCATCATTGTATGCGCAACAGCAACAGCCAGGGTCGTCTTGCCCATACCACCAGGTCCTACAATGCTGACGAAGCGCTGAGAGATAACCATCGAGCGCAATGCTTCGACGGTCGCATCGCGACCAACCATTCGCCGCAAACGCTCTGGCAGCGGACTCTTCACAGTCCCAGACAAAACTGTCGTGGGCTTGATCTCCTGTCGTTGCTGCTGAACCGGTGCGACAAAGCAATAGCCTCGGCCGGCCACACTGGAAATGTACCGCGCACCGTCCTGACCGTCGCCCAACACTTTGCGAAGGCCGGCAACGTGGACACGGAGATTTGCGTCATCAACAGTGATGCCTGGCCAGATCCGTTCACGCAACTTCTTGTGAGTGATGACTTCGCCCGCCCGCTCCACCAGCGTGATCAGAAGGTCAAACGCACGCCCCCCGATCGGAAGCGTCTCATCGCCCCTCTTCAGTAACCTTTCTGCTACGAACAGCCTGAAAGGACCGAAGATAACGACCTCGTTCGTATGCGAATCAAATCCCATGACCGTTTGCCAGGCAAATATGCCGATTGCTATTGCCGTTAAGCTCGTCGGGGGCCACTATCACGAGTGGAAGATGCTGGGTCACAACTGCTGCTCGGCTGCTCGCCGGCTGTAGACATTTTTCTCCAAGTGTAGCTGGCCGTTGCAGAGTATGGCGGCAAGGGTAAGAGCCACAGCAACCTTCGCTGACGATCCAGACTTGGTCAGTAGGCTGTGCAATCACCGGATGCCAGTTTAATGTTGTTAGATTTTGTTAATCGTTAGCTAACCTTGGGCAGGCTTCTTGACGTCACAGTATGAAGCAGATTGCGGATGACCGCTGCGGAACGCGTCAGAGCTACCCTATCGGACCCTTCGCGCGAACGTCGAACGTCCGCGCTCCGGCCTGATCAAGCACCCCGATATCTCCCTTTCCAGTGCAGGCGGCCCGGATGCAAAAAAGCTAACACATAACCATCGCGTGCGATCTCTATTCCGAGGCAAACGGGCCGGGCGGGACAGCCGCCTGTCCCTGGGTTGTGCTTCGGCTACGTGAATGCTTCTACGGTGCGGCAGAGTCCAGCGTTCGATCCACTTCCTTCCTGCTTCCGCCTGAATTTCAGGAAATGCAGCTGACCTCCGCCTCCCCTACGCCCGACGCTGTCTATGGCGGGCACTGCATGTTTTTCGATGCGGACCACTCCGCATCAATTTTATCCGTCATTCGGCCCGCGTGTCTGGGATCATGCCTGGAGGCAAATCGCCGAAACCGCGCTCGCTGCGGAACGAGCCTCGCGTGCGTTGCGTATCGCAGTCCTCAACCTGAGCGCCCGCGTCCGGACTGTTCGGAAACACGCGTTCTTTTTGCAATGAAGTATGTCGAGTAAAGAAAGAGGTGCCCAGGGCAGTATCAATCGATACGTACCGGAGCAATAAGGCGAACGGCAATCTCAACCAAGAATCGGGAAGGAGCCGCGCATGGCCGATGATCGCACCCGCCGCACGAGCCGTCGCGATCTGCTGACGATGATCGGTACGGCGACCAGCGCCGCCGTCCTCTACCAGACGATGACGACCCTCGGCCTCGCCGCGGAATCGGATTTCGCCGGTCAGCCCAGGCTCGAGGGCGATCCAAAGGGCGCCTCTGTCATCATCCTGGGCGCCGGGCTCGCCGGAATGACGGCGGCGATCGAATTGCGCAAGGCAGGCTACAACGTAGAGATACTCGAATACCAAGACCGTGCCGGCGGCCGGTCCTGGACGTTGCGCGGCGGCGACACCTATAGCGAGCTCGGCGGCTTCACGCAGCATTGCGCATTCGACAAGGATCTCTACATCAATCCGGGCCCCTGGCGCATTCCCTATCATCACCGGGCGCTGCTCTATTACTGCAAGAAGCTGGGGGTCAAGCTCGAGCCCTTCGTCGAGCTCAATGCCAACGCCCTCCTGCACAACAGCAAAGCTTTCGGCGGCGTGCCGCAGCGGTCTCGCTACATCATGTCCGACTTCAACGGCTATGTCTCGGAATTGCTCTCCAAGGCGACCAACCAGGGCAAGCTTGACGACGCCGTGAGCAAGGAGGATCGCGAAATCCTTCTCGAGGCGTTGCGCAGTAAGGGCGCGCTTGACAAAGACTTCAAATATTCGCCGGCCACGGCGAGCAGGATGCGCGGCTACGCCAAGGAACCGGGAGGCGGCCCGGATGGCGCGCCGACACCCTCGGCGCCGATCTCGCCCGAGGACGTCCTCCGCTCGGGGCTGTGGTCCTATGTCAACTTCCCGCTGACCTTCGAGTACGAGCAGACGCTGTTCCAGCCGGTCGGCGGCATGGACATGATCGCGCAAGCCTTTGCCCGCGAGGTGCGGCAGCTCATCCGGTTCAACACCAAGGTCACCGAGATCGCGCAGGACGAAAAGGGCGTTACCGTCACCTATGTCGACGCCAAGGCCGGCGGGGCCAGCCGGCAGGCGAGGGCCGATTGGTGCGTGTGCACCATCCCGCTCTCGGTGCTGAGCCAGGTGAAGGCCAATTTCTCGAGCCAGCTGCAGAACGCCATCGACGCCGTGCCCTATGCTCCGTCCATCAAGGTGGGACTGCAGTTCAAGCGCCGATTCTGGGAGGAGGACGAGGCCATCTATGGCGGCATCAGCTTCACGGACCTGCCGATCGGCCAGATCTCCTATCCGAGCACGGATTACCTGAAACCCGGCAAGGGCGTGCTTCTCGGCGCCTACATGTTCGGGGTGAGCGGGGTCGAGTTCACGGCGCTTTCGCCGGCGGAGCGCGTCAAGCGCGCCGTCGAGTATGGCAGCCAGCTCCACCCGCAGATGACGAAGGAGTTCGATAACGGCATCTCCGTCGCCTGGCACCGCGTGCCGTGGACGCTCGGCTGCTACGGCATGTGGAAAGAGGACACGCGCAAGGACCACTACAAGAACCTGTGCGCCATCGACGGGCGCACCGTACTCGCCGGCGAGCATTGCTCCTACGTCAATGCCTGGCAGGAGGGGGCGATTCTGTCCTCGCTCTCGGCGATCGAGCGCCTGCACAGGCGCGTGGTTTCATGAGCCCCCCATGCACCCTCCCGACATCACACCCTTCGACTTGAACCCTTGTGCCGATCCAACGAGTGACGGAGGTCGCGCCATGGCGCACAAATGGAAGGCTCTCATCGCCGCAGCAGCAGTGTTCGCTTGCGCGATCTCTCCCGCCTTTGCCGATTCTGCCGGCGTCGTCGGCAAGAGCGCCTTCGCAGCGAGGGACGGCAAGACGCTTTACTCCTCGATATGCCAAGGCTGCCACATGCCCGACGCCAAGGGGGCGGTCGGCGCGGGCGCGTATCCGGCGCTCGCCAAGGACGAGAACCTCCAAACCGCGGGATACCCGATCTCGCTCGTGCTCTACGGGCAAAACGCCATGCCGGGCTTCGGCGGCTTCATGGACGATGCCCAAGTCGCGGCAGTCGTCAATTACCTTCGGAACAATTTCGGCAACGACTACAAGGACCAGATCTCGGCCGACGACGTGAAGGCCGTACGCCAGCCCGGCTATATCTATCACACCCTCGACTAAGTGATTCTTATCGCGGGTCAATCTGACAGGAGTCCTCAGTCAGCTTGGTGTGATCGCGGAGGGAGCGGCGAGCGAAGGTATGGCTTGGGCTTGCTCCAAGGGAGGCTCAATCGCTTAGAGTACCTCGACCAGATTGTAACCAGGCTGCAGTCGCAATAAATTTCAGTCCATCTCACGCGTCAGGAGAAACACCATGAACCGGAGGAGTTGGTTTAGCGTAACAGCCGCTGGGTTTTTCGGTATCGCGCTTGGCTTGTCTGCTGCTATCGCAGACGCACAAGACGCGGCAAAGAAATCCATATCGACGCCGGACGCGCCCAAAGCCGTTGGGCCTTACTCGCAGGCAATTGCGGTTGGAAAGACCGTGTACCTCGCTGGGCAGGTCGCAATCGACCCGAAGACCAATCAATTCATGACGGATGAGTCTATAGAGGACCAGACGCGGCGAGCTCTCGAAAACCTCAAGGCCGTGCTGGCCGCGGACGGACTGACCATGGATGACCTCGCCTCGACGACAGTGTTCCTCAAGGATATGAACGATTTTGGGAAGATGAACGAAGTGTACGCCACTTACTTCAAGAACGCGCCACCGGCGCGAGCGACTGTTGAGGTGGCGCGACTTTCTCGCGACATGAAAATCGAGATTTCAGGAATTGCTGTCCGTCCGTAAGCACGGGGCCGCTCATCGCGGCCCCCGTTCCTCGCGGTGTTGCTCCTGGTGCCAACTTCGGCCCCGCGGCGCGCCGGATGGCGCGTCACGAAAGCGGAGCCTCCCTTCACCTACAACGAAGAGGACGGCCGCCACAACGCAATCATGCGACGCGGCAAAGACCCTTTCGTTCTCCCGATGAGTTCGATGCCACCTATATGATACGCCTCGGGCTAACGCGTATTTTCTGACAATTGGCGACCAATCAGCACACACCTGTCCGCACAGCTTCAACTCCACGCCGATACTCGATGGGGAGCGAGACACGGACAAGCCCTCGCGTCTCGCAAACCGGGTTAAGCCTTACTCCGCCTAACCTGTTCGAGCCACCTTGCAAAGCGCGGGTGTCTTGCAAACCTGTTTTCCAACACCGTCAGTTCTTGCCGGAAGAACGGCAGCGACAGAAGCGCCTCAATATCGGGCTCTCGGATCTTCCAGACCGCCGGCGGAAGGAAGCCGTGCACCTTTAGCTCATAAAGTTCGAAGATTGAGTAGATGATCTCATGCGCCGCCCGGCGTTCTTCTGGTGTTCTTTCCACGTCGCCGGGAGGGTCTCGTTCAACGAACGCGCTGATCGGGAGGTTTCGCCGCAGATCGGAGAACCGGTCGGAATATTTGAGGTAAATATCAGCTCCTAGACGCCGATTGTTGTTATGCAGCGCAGCGTAGATAGCGATGCTGCCAACGATGACGGTGCCAAGCGTCATAAATCTGAGAATATGATCAAGCACCCCGATATCTCCTTCTCTTGTGCAGCGGCCCCGACTGCGCAAAAAAACTAACACGACGTGAATGCTTCTATGGTGCGGTAGAGTCCAGCGTTCGGTCCCCTTCCTGCTTTCGCCTGAATTTCAGAAAATGCAGCTCACCTCCGCCTCCCCTACGTCCGACGCTGTCTATGGCGGGCACTGCATGTTTTTCGATGCGTTCGACTTCCCACAATCGATCGAGCGCCTGGGCCACGTCGAGCGCGCTGCCGCCGCCGAGCAGACGACGGATGTCGCCGACAGTTCGCCACGTATCGTCGAGCAGCTCGAATATCCTCTTATCGAGCGATTGCGAGGGACGGATTTGCCTTGATGTCATCCCATGATGGCTCCGCGCTGATCGCCATTCGCATCGATGGCCAATGGCTCATTCCAGATAAAAATACACCGACCTTGATCGGACGTGCCGACGTTATTCGTGGTGCCTGCGTCCGAACAGTTTCGACCACCAGCCCTCTAGCAATCGAGAACGGTTGAAGCAGTTTTGAGCAAGTCGGTCGTGTGTCTCTGGCTATAGATTGGAGGCAGCACCCACAATGTCTTGGAGGAACGTGATGAATAAGCTTCTGCTTTGCGCGACGATCGCTGGCTGCCTTGGCGTGAGCTCACTGGCTTATGCCCGACCGGCCTATTCAGGCTATGACGGGTCGTGGGACCTGGTCTTCGTGACACAGAGGGGCGCGTGCGATCCAACCTATAATTTCTCCGTCAACATCACGAACGGTGTTGTCACGCATCCGAACCTCGTCAAGTTCAGGGGCATCGTGGCGCGATCGGGCGCCGTCCGCGCCTCCGTGACGGTTCAGGACAAATTCGCCTCGGGTTCGGGCAGGCTCGCCGGAAATTCGGGTCGTGGCACGTGGAGCGGCTATTCGGGGCAGGCGCGCTGCTCCGGATATTGGACGGCTCAACGGACCTAATTTCGCCCGCGTCACTGATCCTGGAACGCGCTATCGATCACCTCGCCGATCGGTTGCCATGTTTGGCCGTCGAATTGAACGAGCCGCATCTGCTTGATTGGACGAAAGTCGGTCGGACTGGTGTTAGCCGAGACCCCGGGGAGCGCCAGAGGAACGTCGAAATGCTTCAGGCTCATCGCCTGGCGCATAATATTCTCACGCGAAAGATCGTCGCCGCACTGTTTCAATACCGCTACGAGCGTCGCGGCCGCCGCATAACCAAACACGGCATTGCTATCGGTCTTGTCGCCGTCGGGATAGTGTTTGTCCATGAAGGATGACCACTCCTTCATGCTCGGATCATCGCGCCACAGAGGATCATCCGCGTCCTTCAAGAACGCTGTCGAAACAACGCCGATCGCGTTTTTCAAACCCGCGGGTCTCAGCGCATTGGCAATGGAAGCCGACGCATTGTTTAGAATAAAGACTGGGTGCCAATCGATGTCGTTCATACGCCGCAGCGCGAGTGCGGCGACCGCGGGCGCACCGTCAAATACGAGGATTTCCGCGCCCGAGCTCTGCAGCACGTCGATTTGCCTATCGATCGTCTTGTCAGCGACATCAAAGGTGATGTCGGCGACTATCCGACCTGCATTATCGCCAAGGTTTTCCTGCAGCCCCTCGAGCAGGTCCCGGCCAAATTGATCATTCTGCCAAAGCACTGCGATCCTCTTCCTGGGATAATCGGCCTCGAGGTAGTTTGCGTAAATGCGACCTTCGGCACGAAATTGCGGTTGCCAGCCCATTGTCCATGGAAAGGTCTTCGGGGCGTTCCAGGCTTGATCGCCGGAAGCAAGAAAGAGCTGCGGAATCTGCTTTTCATTCAGATAGCCGCGAACGGCAAAATTGCTGGGCGTTCCGAATGACCCGAAGATTAGGAGAACATTGTCTTTCTCGACGAGCTTGCGGGTCTGATCGTAAGCTCGCATGGGATCAGAGCCGTCATCATACGAGATGAGCCGTAGCTTGTGGCCGTTTATCCCGCCCCGCTCGTTGATCATCTGGAAATAGGCTGCTTCAGTCCTGCCAATCGATGCAAAGGCTGCCAATGGTCCGGTATAGGGCATGACGCTGCCGATGCGGATTTCATCTGGCGTGCCAACGTCCAGCTCCGGATCTGCAGTCGCCCTGTTGAAGAGAAGTGACAAGATCACGACCGCCGACATCGCGGCAGACGCTTTCAACCCGATATGCATCTCTTTTCTCATTCTCTGATCCGCAAAAATCGGCGACTATCGCGGAGCTTCGATGCAAGACCAACTGCAACTAGGTAATCGTCGATCTGCCTTCAAGACAGGCTGCCTACGATAGATGCACGGCGGGACAGCTCGATCCAATTGCCGTCCGGGTCCAGGATCATGGAGATACGGGCTACATCTCCCAGCGTTACGGGTGCAAAACCCTCGCGCACGCCCCGGCTTCGCAGACCGGCGTGAAGCTCGTCAATTTCGGCGACTTGCAGCGTTATGTAGCGCCAACCGGGCGCCTCGCGGATTGGATTGATCGTCGTTCCCATATCCTCCCTGATGAGGAGCAGACTGTCGCCAAGGCGCAAGGACAGACCGCTTGAGGAGGGTTCTTCAGGAAAGCCAAGGATATCGCCATAGAATTGCCGGGAGGCATCAAGGCTGCGGACACGCACGACGATGCCGATCTGCGTAACGCCATCCTGCCCAGGCGGCACCAGGCGCACACGGTTACCGTCGGGATCGGCCATGTCGCGCGGCGCTTTTACGCCTTCCCTCGCAATGACGAGTTCATGATAGCCGCTCGGCGGGGCGGCCGGGAGCGGCTCCCTGTAATGGTTCAGTTTGACAACCGAACCCATCGCGTCGTGTCGATGCTGCTTCACACCGTGGCGCACGGGCAGCACGTGATCGAAGCGCAGCCCCGCATCCTCTTGCCAGAACCGAAGCATCGGCTCGAGATTGTTGGTCGACAGTCCAATATCGATCATTTTCTTAGCAAGCTGCATTAGGGCACCCGCATAGTCCAGATTGGCGGCTCACCCACACAGCCACCGAGCAGACTCATGTTTGAGGAGGAATGCATCCTGGCCTTGATGATAGTCCGTGAAGGAGGTCGGACAGGCTGGTCTTCAGAACGGAGACCCCGCGCTCAATCCAGGTTACCCCTTCGATGGGCGATTCACCACGTATTGTGACTGTGGCTGTGGTGCCGGACACCAGCGGCACGCCTGCCGGAACGTTGTCGATCGCAATTCGAACGGGCACTCTCTGAGCCAGCCGCACCCAGGTGTAGACCGGATCGATATTGGGTAGGCCTTGGGCGCCGGCTGTCGCGTTGGAGACGCTGACGCCGCGCGTCACTGTCGTTACATGGCCGATGATCGGCATCGCGTAGCCCATCAATTTGGCCTCGGCCCGGTCGCCCACGCATAACCGGGCTAGCTTGGTTTCCTCGAAATAGCCGTCTATCCAAAAACTATCGGTGTCGATGATCGAAATGTTGCTTACGCCTTCGTGCGCGTAGTCCCCCTGCCGCAACAGTAGATTTGTGACGTAGCCGTTCACGGGACTGCGCACCTGTGTTCGTTGGAGATTGATGTCCGCCTGGGCTACCTGTTGTCGTGCCGCATCCACCGCGGCCTTCGCCTGTGTGGCGCTTCCTTCGAAAACCTGCTGCTCTTCCGGGGTGGTCGCGAGATCCGAAAGGTGCAGCCGCCGCTGAGATTGCAGCTCCTTCACATGCAGATCGGCTTCCTTCTGTACCAGCACGGCTTTGTTCGTGCCAAGTGAGACATCGAAATCGAAGGGGTCGATCTGGTACAGAACGTCGCCCTTGTGTACGAACTGATTATCGACCGCGTGCAGCGCGATGATCTTTCCCGAGACTTCAGGAGCGACGTTGGCGACCTGGACACGGATGCGACCATCGCGCGTCCACGGCGCCGTCACGTAAATGTCCCACGTCACGATTGACACCAGGACCGCAAGCAGCGTGATGGCAAGTGTCGCAAGCCTCCGCGAAACGGACAACCAAAGCCCAGCTCCGCGGTTTCGCGCGGAAGGCTGGTTTTTGGGCGCCGAAGCCTTCAATGTGTCTGACCTCGGCTGATCAGGGGTCGCACGCGCGAGCTCATTGACTTGAGACGTGCTATCCCACGTCTCGGCTTGGGCGGGCGCCGAACCCGGCGATGCCGGCTGTGATGCTTCGCGTGGGACCGTTCGTTCCGAACTGACGGCGTCCATGGAGACCTCCCTCAACTGAACAGAACCAACAGGCCCAGGACAGTCACGTAAAGGCTGAGCTCCGCGACCGACGGGTGACTAAAGATTCTGGAAAATGCGAAAAAGTGCAGAACCGGCCGGATGATCAGGATCACGACCAGCGCGGCGACGGCGTAAGCAATGAAGGGCTCCACCAGAACACTGCCTATCACCAGTTCACGGAAGGTGTGTGCCATCACGCGGCCTCCTTGAGATCGCGAGGGCGCGCAGGAGCCGCCTCGATGAAGCGGCTCAGAACGGTCAGGGCCGCGCTAAGATCCTGGCAAGCGGGGTTCTCGCTCGAAGCCGCCTGCAGTTTGCGGGACGCGCTGAGAAGTGCGAATGGATCGCGGCGGTCCAACGCATCGCGTGCTTCGGCGATCAACGACCTATGGCCGATCAGATCGAGCTTATCGAGGCAGCGCCGGGTCGCGGCCGATTGATCGAAATGGGAAAGCATCTCTTCGAGAGTCTCGGTATCGTTCGAAGGCCTCCCGCCTGCCGAAACGATCTGCCCGATCCGAACCGCGTCACGAAACATCTCTTCTTCGGGCTCATATCGTCGGTCCCAGACCGACGCCTGCGCGAGCGCTCGGCGGGCGGCAGCGACCAATCGGCGCGCACGCCGCTCTCCCGAAACAGGGGGCAAGAGAAGCTGCGCAAGCAGCAACAGACCCATAGCGACGCTGAGAAAAAGGAAAGAAAAGGTGTACGACTGCGCGTCGTAGGTCTGCGGATTGCTCGGCCCAAATGTCGACACGGTAAATATGAGAGTCAACCGGCCTGACGACGCCACCAGCCGATTTGTCGACGCCGTGAGAAGCGCGGCACCAACTATGAGCGGTGCAAGCGCAATCGCAAGCAACGGAAAGTCAGAGACGCCATCGAGAACAACGAATTCGAGAATCCCGGCGAGGATGCCGGCAATCGGAGCCACAACCAACGCCATGGCGGTCGTGGCAAGGGGATTGGGCGTCACGGCTCCGAGGCCGATAACGACAGCCACAAGCGAAAGCGCGCCGGCTGCCGCCGACCAGCCGGCATATGCGAGGAAGAGTTCCGCCAACCCAAACCAGATCGCGGCCCGAACACCGCTTTCGGCAGCGGTGCGATGAGATCGATGGCGCACCGATCGCCACCGCCATGGAGGATGCCTGTCGGTCTGAAGGGCGGCGAGATTCTCCCGGACTTGGCCCTCTCTT
>Ga0210387_10001872_pt1 | contig 15946 bp, 19 predicted proteins | sample IncBWC7OmetaG_FD_160108 | JGI IMG/M metagenome (GOLD analysis project Ga0210387, IMG submission 160108) | Forest soil microbial communities from Barre Woods Harvard Forest LTER site, Petersham, Massachusetts, United States - Inc-BW-C-7-O ...
TGCCGGCCAAAAGGCGGCGACCAAGAAAATGTTTAGCAAGCGTTGCGGCGCGTCACCGCTTGAAATTGGCGGGTCAGTTGGGAAAATGAGCACGGCAGTAACTGCCCAAGCTATAACGCTCGCACCTAAACCTTTAAATAACTCCTTAAATGCTCTTAGAAACGCTATCGGAATCTGAAGCTCTGCATTTATGCGAACAAATCCGCGCCGTGAAGCGTACAAACGTACCGCTCTCGTGCAGTAGTCTCGGTAGCCGCTCGCCCCGCCTGTCTCTGGTGGTCGCCCTGTGATGCTCGAGCGCGGTTGGCTAGGTCCTCTTCTTTTTGTCAGAGTCGCCAACCGGCCCGTGTACGAACACGCCTTGAACATGGAAGCGAAAGCCGCGAGCGACGTTACGGTGCTCGAAGGGCGTACAGTCTTTGGTAAATCATCGGCTCGGGTAGCCAATCCAGCAGCCAGTAGCCACGCGGCAACTTGAGGAGGTTGGCGACAATTCGAGATGAAAATGGATGCCAATAGACCGACAGGTTATGAAATTTGACGACAGTGAATCCAAGAGCCTTGAATTGCAGCATCAATCGCCTGTGACTGAAGTACCTCGGGTAATCGATGATTGGACCCGAAAGCAAAAGCATCTTGCCGGCGTGTTCCCTGGCCACCTTCTCCAGAAATGCTTCCTGCTCCTGGCGGGATAGATAATAGATACATTCGATGACTGCGATCACGTCGTATCCCCTGAATGAAGTTTCCAGGAGGTCGGCGGTCTCAAATCTGGCATTTCGCAAATTCAACGATTTCGCGCGAGTAATCGCTACATCGCTGATGTCAACGGCAGTCACCGATCGTGCCTTGTGGAAAATCGCCTGGGTGAGATGGCCTTCGCCACAACCAAGCTCAAGAACCGATTTGTTGCGAATGGACCGCGTCAGGTGCCGGCGCAAGACCCTGTCCCTGAACATCGCGCGCGAGATGCCCCACGGATCGGGCGTTGCATAGTAGCGATTGAAATCGTCGGCCGTACGCATGGCAGCGACTTATACCACGACCTCGGGAAGGAAAAATGGGAGCGGGAACGGCGCCGATGTCGCAGGTTAGGTCCGTGTGAACTGGTTCACAATTGCGCCGCTCGATTTTTTGCCCGATGGACCGCAGTCGACATACTGACGTCATCCTACGCGGAGCTATAGTTTGACGCGTTTCCGTTTGGCGCTGCATTACGCAGTATCGGCGCTGTAGGGAGGAACGCAGAGCCCACCGGTTTCCGCGCTGGTCCCGGTGGGCTTTCTTATTTGTCGGCAGCGGCGAGCGACACACGCCAGAAGACTAAAGGTAATGCGGTGATGTTGCGCTAGCCGCAAAAGCGCGGGACGATATACCCGTCGGCCCATTTTGGCCGGGGGTATTTGATCGGCGGATTTCATTATGACTGAAGCATTGAAGTTGATTGTGAATGGCTATTTGAGCCTGAAAAACCGTGAAGCTCTCGAGGATCTCCGCGCGCACCGGCAGCGGCTCAGAAAGCAGCTTGAGGAGCGAACGCCCGGTGGTCTCGACGCGGGCCCGACGATGCAGCTGTTCGACGAGGAGCTGCATGTAATTCAAGCGGCTCTAGCCAGCTTCTGAGCGCCGATAATTAGCCGGCGCAGGAAAATCGACTGTCGCTTACTATAAGCCTTATAGCCAAATGGCTTTGTTTAGCCGCGCCCAAAAAGATACGCCGCCGGGCTCGAGCCATCGTCGGCGAAGCAGGGCCGCCGGGTGATCTCGAAATCACCGGTGGCCCAAAGCTTTCGGGCCCGCGTTTGCTCTGCCTTGCGCACCCGCTCGCGAAGCTCCAGCAGCTCCAAGAACTGGGCTTCGAGATCTGCTTCAATTTCAGTGAAGATTTTGAGCCGCAAATCGGCCAGAGATGAACACCTCAAACTGAGGTTCATTTTTGCACTGTCAGACTCAGTAAGACCGCGTTGGTAAAAAGGTAGCGGACAACCGTCGCTAACCTAGCGAAACCACATACCCGGTGCTTGGAACTTTTTGCGTGAAACGGCCGCGCGGCGGGCGGCTGGCGAGTCATCGCAGACGGCTCGCACGGTAACTGACCATTAAAGAACCCGCCGTTTTTGGCCGGCGGGTCTTCTCTGCGCTATGAAAAGCACGCCACGATGGCGAGGACGTTCTTTTGCGGTCGTGATGAACGTGGTTTAAGGCGCGCCGTGCGATTTGAATGAGCTATGACGGTGGCATCAACAGGTTCCGTCGGCAGAATCCGTCGCGATGCCTTGGCGGAAGCGAGATCGACGAACGCTATCGCGAGTGCAATGTTGGCCGCGAGGATCTCGTTGTTTGATTGACTGCGGCTCGCCACTTTCTAATCCGTTCGAGGACTGATCGGCTCAGAGAACGAATAGCTCGCCATGCCTCTGATTGCATGATCCACTCTCGCGCCTGCATATAATGTCTATAGGTCCATGCAAACGCCGAAATCTTCATTAGCTTCCCGCGCGTTAGATCAAAGAGCCGCTCGATCAACACAAGCTTGAGCAATTCACCGACGGCAAAAGTAATCGCGGCAACGATAAAATTACCCGTCGTGGCTATGTAAGCCGCCACAAATTTGACGGGCTCCAGCAAAATCACCGGAACAGAAAACAAAGCCAAACTAGGGTAGGGAGGTAGCGATCTTATCCAACCGCGCAATATCCGCATTTCAAAGTGGCGCGCAATCCAATTTGAAATCGGCTTGGCTATCCCCGCGAAGATGAAATCCACGCAAAGGTAAATAGCAGCCAGTACGTAACTTATTGGCTTCAGTATCCGCTTCATGGCGACACGTCCCCATCGCGATCACGTCCCAAATCAAAGCGAGCCCAAGATGGTTTCCGAGGCCCTCTTTTGCCTCCATTATTGGATTCGAAGTTCGGCGGTACCTTGGTCTTTATTTGGCACCGCGGAGGAGGGAGGCGACACGCAGTTCCCCGCCATTCCTTGTCAAAGACGATTGCACCTGCCGGCGTGGAACCCTGCGAGGATTAGAGCTGCGGCACAAGGATGCCGAGCTATTCAGGATCACGCGGGCGAGTACTTTGAACGTGCTTCGGCTAGGCAAACCGGCCTCGACCAGAGACCAGCCTCAGGATCAACAGAAGCACAATCGCGCCAATGGCCGAATAGATGATTTCCGAAACAATACCTGTACCAAGATGAAATCCTAGACGAGGGAAGAGTAAGCTGGCCAAGAACGCACCGATCACGCCCACTACCAGGTCTCCGATGAGCCCAAATCCGGCCCCGCGAACGATCTGACCAGCAAGCCAGCCGGCAATGACACCGACAATCAGAATTACGAGCAGACTTTCACCTGATAAGTTCATCTTGATATCCTCGGCCTGGAATCATCTTGCGGGGCAAGTCGGGGCGAGGATCAACGTTCCTTCTGCGAGATCCTTATTTGTCTCGCGGGACGGGAAGCCGGCCAACTCGTCTGTCGATTTGCGGCTCTGCCGGCCGATGACGGCCCGAGCACGCGCGTCGCCGCTGTCAACCTTAAACCCCGGACCTCCGGCGGCCTATGCGAAAGCGTGCCGGGATCGCTGCGAGAGAGAAAATTCCCCGCCCCGCCTGTCGTATGGGAAAACGGAATGGGGCATTTGCGTGGGTTTGGGGATACGGAAGCCACAATTCCTCCTTTACGTTTACGCAGATCGCTGCAGATTCGTGCAAGTTTGCGGCACGCTGGAGCGCCCGTGTGCAATTCGCGGATTATACCCATTAAAGTGCTCACAGTTGCCGCGGATTTCCCCCATGATTTCCTCGATCAGTTGAGCTTATATTCGGGGGGTGCACCGGAAGTGGCCGGGCTTTCTTGTATCGTCCTGTTCAGCATATCTCGCAGGGCGACGATGTTCTCTATCGTCGTCACAATACGGGCTCGCACAACACTCTCCTGAACGATTTGTCCCGCGTCGATAAGAGGACCGGCTTTGTTGCGGACGTTGGTAAGTGTCAACGTAACTAGAGGGCCGGGACCGGCGGCAAGATTGAAGCGCCCTATGCAAAGCGTCTCTGGCACATGATCAGGATCGCTTGCGGGCGGCTCTTGGATTTCGGGCATTGGAAATCTCCTGTATTTGTCGCGCGACACACCTAGCCCGGGGACAGAATTTGACGAATCCTAGGAGCAGCTTTATCGGTCGCTCGCTTTTTTTTCCTGATAATGGCGAAGGACGTGGATCGGGCGCGCGAAGGGCATTTCAATAAGCGGCTGACGAAGATAGCCAAGGCCAAAAGGCGGTGTGTCGCCACCAGCCTGAAAGCGCGCTAAAAAAGCGAAAATGAGCTTAATTCAGTCGAGACGCTGCCGGCGATGGTTCTGGCTCTTGCCCCTCTGGGGCGTGTTCGGCCGCTGTAATAGCGAGATCAAGAGACTGGCGAAGAGACTTGGCGCCGAACATACCGCATCGCAGCCGACCGGCTGCCATGAACTTCGTGAGGACACCGCCATCCTTTGTGGGAGCCATTGTGCGGATAACCAGTTCTATCTCCACCACGCCTTGCGAGGCTCCGTGACAGGAAACGCCATCGAAGTAGATAATGGGAGCGGCGCTGTTCTCGGTATACGGCGTGCCGTCCTTAGTACCAAGGGGCGGGGAAATCTCTGTTTCGTCGGTCATATGAATCTCCAGGGGCGGGTTTGTTAAGTGCGCAATCTCGGTTCGATCAGTTTGGGCAAGGGCCGACGACGCGCTACTGCTGTTCGTCGTTTTTAAAAGGTGGCAGATTTTCGCGAGCGAGAGGGAAACGTAAACGCGCGGCGCGTTCGTCTCGGTCTGCTCGCCAGAGCAGTGCGCATAAAATGTTCGCGCGGCGTCTTTGCAATCCGTGTCGTCATAATTCGCCTCCCGGAGCAATCACGGTATGGCAAGAAGGTTCAATGAAACGACCTTGGCAAGTTAGGGGCTCACCAAGGCCGTCGGAGGTTTGATCCCGTCACTATCGGCAAATCCTCTGTAGTTTGGGGCTGAAATAGGATTTCCGCAATATAGAAGGTCGAGGCTAAGACGCAGCAATCGCAAAACTCCCCCTATGGAGACGCCGCGGGTGCAAATTCCCCGATGTCAGAACGTTGACTAAATCTTATCAACCTCAGTTCAGTTTGATGTGGCGAGAGGTGGCGATCATTTTACCAGCATCGATAATGCTTTGCAGGCGCTCGCGGTCCACCGCCATCAATGGCACGATCTCTCCCGAAGCGGCCGGCGCCTGGGCAATGGCCTCACGCCCCGCATCGTCAATGTAAGTGACGACCCAAAGTACGTCGAAGCGCTGCAGCGACAAAGCATCAGCATCGGATTTGACGTGGACCGCCGGGGGCGTCGTTGCGAAAAGAGCCGAAGCCACGAACACCGGTGCCCATGATCGAAGAAAAATGCTCCACCTCTAGCTTCGTCATGCCTTCTACTCTTTCCAGAGAGTCGACCAACTGCGAACGCAAGCCGCCGCGCTTCGTCCTAGCGTAGATTTGAAATCGCGTTGCGGCTCGTCGTCGAAATAAGTGATCGACATGATGGGACTTTTCTCTGCATGGAATGCGCGCATGTCGACGATGAAGGCCTTGGCGACCTCGGGCGGTAGTTCGATCGGTTTGCTGGGCATGCGTCGAAGATAGGCGAAGCCGGCTTTAGCCGCCCCTATGGCGAGGATCTGACTTTGAAACGTAGTACAGCACGTCCTGCCGGCGCCCGATCAATCTTGAAATCATGTTGGCACACTGAATCACAAGAAAAATTGCGAGGACATCGAGTATCATTTCAAACAGCCTCCGGGTTCGAAACTTGCTCCCTAAAATGCACCCCAGCCTAACGTCGGAAAAAAGTTAGAGTCGGTCCCCGGGCCTTTGTAAGGCGACCTTAAGGCGGCAAGTTGGGCCGGAATCCAAGTCCGGCGCCGTCGTCAGGCAAACAGGTCCGCGCCCGCCTGGGTGAACTTCACGTAGGTACGCTTCATGCAGCACCAGCCAGCCCTTGTCGATCGCATAGTCGAGCCCAGCCTTGTATTGGGCCGGCGTCGCTCTCTCTTGAAACAGCATCGGCCCGTTGAGCCGCTCGATCAGAATGCGGCCGTCCATATAGGGCTCATGAGCATTGGCGATCTCGAGGAGCTTGCGCGCGGCGACGTCGGGATCGGCGGAGGGCCGAGGCTCAACGAATTTGTTCATGAAGTCGTTTTGGCCTGAGCGGCATAAATGTGCAAGCGGTGGTCATAGCTCTCCGCCGGCTTGTGGCTGTCGAAGGTGACGCTCTCGACGAAGGCGCGCAGCTACTCTAACGCAATGTGCTGGATTTGGGGGCTTGGCCCCGGAACAGCAACTCCAGCTCTTTACAGCGGGCTGCTTGCTCCGCGCGCTGCTTTTCCGCGAGGGCCACTATCCTCATTCCCAATTTGACCTTCCCCTTCGTAGGAGACTGCTTTCGCTTTGGCATGTTCAAGGGCAAGCTCCGTTGTGAGACAAACGTGCGCAGCGCCGCGGACCCTTGAGAACTAGCGGGCGAAATCCGTTCGCAAAATGTGGAACTCGGGCGCAGCGAGCACTTTTCCCAAACTTTTTGACCCGTGCTCCTCCAGCGACGGGGGGCGCCGACTGCGAATCCAGACAAAAAGACCGCCCGGAGGCGGCCTTCTCGCCGGCCTTTAGCCATGCGGCTTATGGCCACTCGAAGGGCTTGCCGCCCAGAGAGCCGTCCGGGCCGCCACCAACCAACTGGTGGCTGATGCTGCCACCAAAGGTGCCTTCCGCACCATTCTCTTGAGCGATCCGCTGATTGTTAGCGTCCGACCACGGATTGTCCCGAACGCCACCGGAGACTAGGCCGAGATCGGCTTCATTCAAGACTTGCACGTTGTTTGTCATTGCCAGTCCTTCAGGATGTTGCATGTGAACGACATTGGGCTTTGAACAAGCCCGCGCCTCACACCCGGGTGAGACGCAGCGACATAAACGCGCGTTCATCTGCCGTTCATCTGCCGAGTGACCTGGATCACTATTTGAGCTTGTGCTGCCCAGCCCTAGAACTTGCGCACCGCGGCTTCAGCAGTAGAAAGAAGCCGGCGGAGCGGAGGGATTTTCAAAATGGCCAAAAGAGCTTCAGCCACTGAGCTAGTTTGGCTGATAACGGAAGCATTGAGAGAGGAACTGGGACCTCATTTCGCAACGTCGCTCGCCGTTGTGTTTGACGAAAAACTGGGATGGCGCTCGGTTATTGCGAGCCCCAGCCGCAGCCGCTTGAATCGGACGCTCCTCCAGAAATTGGCTCAGGTTGAGAAAAGGCTGCGCCGCGAATACTCGCTTGCGAACTAGGTGAACGCCTCCCTCACGCGCGGTCATAGGCATGGCGCTGGCGGTTCTTCACCTTGATCCCAGTGTGGCGACCGCCCTCCCGTCTGAGCAGGCGGCCCAAGGCATAAGGCATATAGATTCGCGAATCCTGCAGCTATCGTTTCTTGACCGTGTTGGCGACGAAGCCTGCTATCACTGCCGAGAGGCGGGGAGGCTTCCGCAGCAGCAGTCGGCCCAGTGCGATCACCCGACGTTCCTATTCAGGCAAACAGATCCTTGCCGCTCTGGGCAAATCGCACGGAGGTACGGCTCTCGTGCAGGACGGGCCGGCCGAGCTTGGCTCAACTTCGGCGCCATCTCAGATCCCGCCGGGCATGCTGGTTTAGCTCGCGCCGGTACTTGCCCTTCTTAGGCCGATCGATGCGAGCGCCGAAAGAAGGCGAGATGATTATCATCCTCATGTGTACTCCTGGCGGCGGCTTTAGCCAGCTCGAGCGCTTGCTCACTGGCCAACGTCTTCGGGTCCAGCCGCCGGCCTGGAAGGTCATCCCAATAGAAGAACCGAGACCGTCGACCATCGGCAAAGCGGACCTCATAGTTGCCGCAGTTCGGGATGGCTTCATGCTTCATCACGCGGACATCGGACATGCGCCCATGACAGCGTCTCGACCATCGGCCTGCAATATAGCTAGCCTTGGTGCGAGGAACGCCGGCGGGCTACTGCGCCTCGCGGGTGCCCTTCAACCTGACAAGGTACTCGCCGAGATTATCAGCCCAAGCACCAGACCTACGGCAACGGCAAATATCGTTGGAATGACAAACTCTATGGCAATTTCTTTTCGGGTCATCGCGCAAACTCGCTTTGACCTACCCCTATGGAGCAGTAACCACCTTCGCGTGAGTCGCGCAATCGAGGCCGGGCTACTGCGCGTTGTGGGTGGCCGAGAACCGGCCCACCGCCGATCGGAAATAACGCGTGGACGTGCCTACGACGCGGCGGCAAATGTTCTTCCGCACGAGTCAGCGTGACCGAAGCGGCGGCGGTGCTTGCTTGGTGCCGTCGGAAGATTTCAAGACGTCGGAAACATCAGCGCTCATGAAGGAGACTGCCAAAAACGCGCTGCCAAACAGCGTTAGCCCGACGGCTAGCACCAGGCAAACAGCCCAACCAATGAGTTCCCGCCTAGATAATCCATCAAACATGCGACATCACGGCATAGGAACGGGACAGCAATACTAACATTGTATCTAGCCGGCGCAAAAAGGTTCAATGGCTTTCACCCTTGGTGTTATGCCGAGAGTGTTACTGCGCGGGCCATGAACCGAACCGCTCCGGAGGGCGGCCAAGAACTGTTGAAGTCCTTGAAGGGGATTGCCGCGATGACGTTAGAAACTCCTGCGCAGCGTTATCGCCGCGAAGCCGCGGAATGCGAGCTGAATGCAGAGAAGGCCACGAACGGGGCAGATCGACAGGCATGGCAGCGTCTGTCCGAAGATTGGATAAAGCTTGCGCGTGGGGCAGAGATCAATCCTCGTCTATGTGCCTCTAACGCCCAACAATCGAATTAGAAAATGCCTTCAGCCCAACCCTGACCAAGCGCCGCTCACTTCAGCCTGATGAATTTCGTCAAGGTAAGCCTGTAAATCCCCACGGGCTCGTTCAATTAAACTAACGGCGCGTATCGGCGCGCGCCCTTGTTTGGCGATTTCTATCAGGGAGTCCAAGTCGTCGCAAAGTTCGCGCGTGGCTTCGACCGAGTTACTCACTTGATCTTTCCTTGGAAGGTGATCTCAGGACGGGCGATAGTTCCGCAACCTGAAGACATACGCAAGCCGTCCCCAAAGATGGGGATGGATTTTTAGCGCAAATCAGGCCAGGGCCCCGTTGGGTTAGTGCGTCGTGGATTTGGATTTACCAACAAGTTCGCCAAGATCAGCGTAACGTGCCCCGGCACAAAAGCTGTCTATAGCCTGTTCGGGAAATCCATTTTGCCCGCGAGAGTTGGCTGTCGAAAGCTCGGCGGGCGCGATCGGCTTCCGCTTCCGGATCAATATGCAAGAAATTCTCGCCACCTCGCGCCAGTTGGCCCTCACAGGCTCCGCGTCGAGCATCCGAACGTAGGTCACGGCGTGCTCTTCATCATACACCGTCAGCTCGTCGCCATCGGGCGCGAGATCGGCGACGTCTGGATTTAGCAATAGCGGTTTCACCGGATGCCCTCCCATTCATGGGAAGGCATTTCACGCGGCAATCATTACGCAATTAAGACACTGCGGCGTGTGGTGACCGCGGAATTATTCACCGGAAACAATGCGGAGTGAATCCCTCAGCGGGTTTCCGCCACAAGGTTGCCCTGAGTCAAATTGACTCACCCGGGGCTTTTTCCTATGGCGTTGTCGATGGCGGAAACGAAAAAATCGGATCAAACTTATCACCTTATCATGACGCCGACGCTCCACCACGAATACGCAACAGCGGCCGCGTCTTGTGGAGGCAGCTCGAGCTGACCGGTTACAAGATTGAATGAGCGCAGGACACCCACGGTCTGACTGACCCGAATGTAAACGGCACCGGCGGCGCTTATAAGATGCCAGGCCGAGCGCGTAGGCGGGCAGGGCGATGGCGCGGCATAGATCGCGGGCAACCTCGACGGGTGTTTCCAAACCGGTCAGGCTTGCGGGTTTTTGCCGGGTTCTCTGGCGCTGATGCTTCTAGGATCATCTAGCGTTTTCAGTGGATCTCTAGAGCTTTTAAGTCCCTTGCGTCTACCAGTTCCGCCACGTCCGCTTTTGTCACAAGATCAGATACTTAGCGCCTTTTCCGGTCAGATGAAATGAGGTTAGTATGGCCTGTCGAGCGCTCTTCTTCCTTAAAGCGCGCGACAGCCAAAGCAAAGCCTCAATCCGGACAAGAGGGCCTGCTTTAGCCAATCTCAATCTTGTGGGTCTAGCAACGCGTGATGGTCGAGAGCGCACCTTTGGTGAAGACAATGTCGCGTGTCGCCGCGGCGGTGGCGCTCGCTTGGACGCTGTCGGGCTGCGCCGATATGAGCGGCGATGGCTGGACGACGGCCTTTGCCGATCCGGCGGCATATGAGCTTTATGACTGCAAGCAGCTCGAGCCCGTGCGCAAGAGCCTCGCCGCCAAGGAAGCGGAATTGCAGGGCTTGATGGCGAAGGCTCAGACCGCCACCGGCGGCGCCGTGGTCTCCGAACTGGCCTATCGCAATGACTATGTCTCGGTGCGCGGCCAGGCGCGTCTTGCGGACGAGGCCTGGCGCAAGAACAAATGCCGCGAAACCCCACCAGCCACGCCGACCGCCGCCGCGTCGCCCGCGCCGCCACCGAATGGCAAGCCTGCGCCGAACCTCAAGCCGGCGCCGCCCTCGCGATCGGGCAGCGCCGTCTATTAGCAGCGCCTCGCGATCCTCACGAACGCCAGTCGTAAATCCAGTCCTGACGCGCCAGCATCCGGCGCGAGCCCATGGTCTTGATGGCGAGGTCGCGCGCCAGCGCAAGCGCGCCGGTGTAGTGGTAAATGCGGCCCTGCTTCCGCGCAGCCCGCTCCACTTGCGCCACGCGCGAGCGGCGCAGCCGCGCGTAGCGCTTGAGTGCTGCGGTGATCTGCTTGGCGGTTTCCAGCGGCTGCTCGCGCAAGGTTTTCGCCAGCACCGCGGCATCCTCGATCGCCATGCCGGCGCCCTGGGCCGCAAACGGCAGCATGGCATGCGCTGCGTCGCCCAGCAGCGCAATGGTGCCGCTGGTCCATTCGCCGCCGCCGGGCAGGGTGAACAGCGCCCATTTGCGCCAGACGTCGACGGCGCCGAGCATCATCCGCGCCGGGGCCGGCCAGCGCTGCGCATCGAACGCGCCTTTCAATTCAAGCCCATCACCGGGTGCACTCCAGCCCGGCCGATTCCAGGTGCCTGGCACGATCACCACGACATTGATCTGGCGCGCGCCCGAGATCGGGTAGGCGACGATATGCGCGCCCGGTCCCATCCAGAGCTGCACCCGCGGCGCGGTGTATTCGCGCGGCAATTGCGTGGCATCGAGCGTGCCGCGCCAGGCGATCAGGCCGGAGAATTGCGGCTGCACGTCCGGGAACAGATGATGCCGGACGCTGGACCAGATGCCGTCGGCACCGATCAGCGCCATCGCGAGATCCTGCTGTCGCGAATTGCCGCGGCGCTGGACCACGGTCATGCCCTTGGCATGGGAAGCAACATCCTCGAACGTGCAGCCTAATCTTAGCTCGATATCGGGGTGATCGTTGACGGCGGCAGCGAGCGCCGCCTGCAGGTCGGCGCGATGCACCACCCAATAGGGCGCGCCGGCTCGCGTTGCGGCGGCTTCGCCAAGCGGCAGCCGCGCGATCTCGCCGCCCGCACGCGCACTCATGATGGAGATCGCTTCGGGCGTCACCGCGCGCGAACCGAGCCGTTCCTTCAAGCCGAGGCTTGCAAGGATGTGACTGGCATTGGGAGAGAGTTGCAGTCCGGCGCCGGCCTCTTCCAGCCGCTCGGCTTTCTCCAGCACCACCACGCGAAAGCCGCGCGCGGCCAGTGTCAGCGACGCGGTCAGTCCCCCGATCCCGGCGCCTGCGATGAAGATGGTGCGCGACGCCGCCACTAGCTGACGATCCGGACGCCAAGAACCGCACTGCCGCGGACATCAAGGGCCGCGCTGGTGCAACTTCTGCAGCAGTTTGTCGAAGAGAGCATGCGCGGAGAATAGCCCAAAGCGCGATGCGGATTCATTCCAAAATCATCGCAGCTTTAGCTTTTAGTCAGGCGACGTCCTTCAGCACGCATTCCGGCGGGCGGGCTTCGCCGGCCTTGAGGTCGGCGGCAAAGCGGTACAGCGTCGAGCAATAGGGGCAGATGATCTCGTTGTCGTTGCCGAGATCGAGAAATACATGTGGATGGTCGAACGGCGGATTGGCGCCGACGCACATGAACTCCTGCGAGCCGATCTCGATGACGGGAACACCGGCATCGTTGTGGAAGTGCGGAACGACATTATCGGCCATTGATACTTCACCTTCAGTGGCAAATGGTAGCGAACGCAATCAACACAAGCAGACGCGATCGAAAAGCCGCGCACCATAGCGGTGGTTTCTGCTGATTCCTATAGCCCCGGGGCCACTATTTGCCCGTATAAATTCGACACAATCGTGTCGTCTGAGAAGCCCTTCTTTCGTCGGGGACGTTGTGTCGTAAATTCGGCACACTATTTCTGGGCGAGCGGAAAATCGGACTTTCGGATGAAGCGGCGGCGGATCAGTACAGCTCTGGCGGGCGTAGCGGTGACTTGCGCGTTGGGTGCTGCCGTATGGCCGCATGCGCGCGACGCAGGCCTGCTGCTTGCCGCGCAGGACGATCCTGCAGCGCTGGCCGAAACGCAGGTCAGTTCTGCTCTGCGGAATAACCAAAAGATAGTGTCCGACAATATCGAGCAGGCGCTCGCCAACGGCGATGCCGATCTCGCGGCGAGCTTCGTCGAGCTGGCAGGCGCGAACCATGTCGGGGTGTCAGATGATCTCTCGCGCCGGGTGAGCGAGGCGGTCGCCGAGGAGAAATCCACCTCGCACCTCGCCAGGCAGTTTGCGACCGGTTTGGTCACCGGCAACGCCGATGATGTCGCGAGCCTGTCCGGCACGGTCACGGGTGATCTCTTTGTGTTCGGCGATGTCAGGGACGTCGTGCGTGAGACCAAGCATTTGGCGATGGGCGAAGAGACCGATCGCCTGGTGTTGGGCCTTGCGACCGCAGGCCTCGCGGTGACGGCCGCGACCTATGTTTCGGTCGGCGGCGCCGCGCCGGTGCGTGCCGGTCTTTCGCTGGTGAAGGACGCGCGCAAGGTCGGACGCCTTGGTGAGGGCCTCGCCGAATGGGCCGGCCGCTCGGCGCGCGACGTCGTCGACACGCCTGTTCTCGAAGAGGCGGTGGCCTCGAGTTCCGTGCTGCATCCGAGCGACAGCGTGAGCGCGATCTCGGCGGCGTTCCGGGCCGAGAAGGCCGGCGCGCTGGTTCGCCTCGCCAAGGATGTCGGGCGTATCACCGAGAAGGTCGGCACGCGCGGCGCACTCGATACACTCAAGATTGCCGAAGGCCCGAAGGATGTTTCGCGTGCGGCGCGGCTGGCGGAGGCCGAGGGTGGCAAGACCCGCGCGATCCTGAAAATCCTCGGCCGCGGTGCGCTCTTGCTCCTCGGCGGTGCCTTCGAGCTGACGCTCTGGCTGTTCAGCGCGCTACTTGCGCTGTTTGGTCTGCTCGCTACGATCAAATCCACCACCGAGCGGGCGACCCAGGCCTGGCTTGACCGTCGCAAATCGCGGCGCCTGCGCAAGCAGATGGCAGCCGCGAAAGCCGAAGCCAGAGTGGCTGTCGCCGCAGCGTAAGCCTGGCGTAAGCTTCTGGCTCCTGATGCTCTCCTTATAAATACGGAACCGCCTGATGCCGAGCTTCCAACACGACGATGTCGAAATCGCCTATCTCGACGAGGGCGAAGGCGATCCGATCATGCTGGTGCATGGCTTCGCCTCGACCAAGAACGTCAATTGGGTTTATCCGACCTGGGTCTCGGAATTGCGCAAGAACGGCTGCCGCGTGATCGCGCTCGACAATCGCGGCCATGGCGATTCCGCCAAGCTTTACGATCCCGCGCAATATTCCATTCCGATCATGGCAAGTGATGTCGTGGCCCTGATGGACCACCTCGACATCGGGCGCGCCGATGTGATGGGGTATTCGCTGGGCGGGCGGATGACGGCGTGGCTCGGGGTGAACGCGCCGGAACGCCTGCGCTCGGCGATCCTCGGCGGCATCGGCATTGCCATGATCGAAGGCGGCGGTCCCGGCGAGACGGTCGCGCAGGCACTGGAAGCACCGTCGCTCGACGACGTCACCGATCCCGCGGGACGGACGTTCCGCGCCTTCGCCGACCAGACCCGCTCCGATCGTCTCGCACTCGCCGCTTGCCTGCGCGGCTCGCGCGGGCTGATGACAAAGGAAGAGGCGGCGGCGATCTCGGTGCCCGTGCTGATTGCGGTCGGCACCACGGACGAAGTCGCGGGTTCGGCGGAAGCGCTGGGCGAGGTCATTCCGGGATCGGAAGTCCTTGATATCCCGGGCCGCGATCACATGCGCGCGGTCGGCGACAAGGTCTACAAGAGCGGCGTGCTCGATTTTCTCTCACGCCGAAAGTGAGACGTCTTCGGCTTCCATATCGTCGTCGCCGAACCATCTTGCGGCGCTGAGCAGCACGGTAAAGGTCGCGATCCAGACCAGCCGCGCGCCATAGCGGTCATGCGGGCCGGAGATCACGCCGCAGATCAGCGCATTGCCGAGCAGCGCAAACGACACGGTCGCGGCAAGCAGCGCCAGGTCGTCGAATTTCCGCCGCCACAAAGCGCGCGCGAAGATCAGAAACACCAGCAGCATCGATCCGAGCGCGACCGGCACATGCAGCCGGTTCACGGCCGCAAAATCGATGTCCCAATGCTGCTGATGGGCCGCGCGCATCGATTTGGATTGCGAGGGGACGTACTGCTCGATGATGCCATAGGTGTGGGGCAGCCAGCCGATCGTACCTTCGCCGGTCGCGACATCGGCGAGTTGCTGCGCCGTCGCTTTCAGCGCCGCCTCCGCCTGCCAGAGCGGATAGTCTTTCAGTGAGCCCATCGCGATATAGCCCATCTCGTCGTCCATGCCCTGGAAGCGGCCGAGCGTATTGAACATCGAAGAGCCCCACAGGAAATCATCGGCGGTGGCGGGCAACTCGTCGCGGTAAGGGCAGAGCTTCAGCTGTTCCTTGCCACAATGGTCGTTCAGATATTTGGCGACGATGCCATCCTGCAGCATCCGCCCGAAGGCGACGCCGACGCCGCCCGGGGTCCAGGCGATTTGGCCCGACAGTCCGTAATTGGCAGCCAGCAGCATCGCGCTGCCGACAAACAAGGTGAGGCTGCCCTGGACCAGCCCGGACAGCGAAATCTTCTCGCGGAGGAAAGGCCAGGCCAGGAAGCCGAGCACACAAAGCCCGAGCAGCACGCCGAGTGTGGCGCTGTGGGTCGCAGCCGAAAACGCCGTAAACAGGAACAGCGAAAACTTCTCCAGCGCGGAGATCTTCTCGGCATGCGCGATCAGGAGAAAGAGCGCCAGCACCGAGAGCCCAGCGAAGATGTCGGTGAGCAGAAGGCTCGCAAGCCAGGGCAGGGCGGTGGTCAGGATCAGGAGCAGGCTGATCGCGAGCAGCCGGAACGGCTGGGCAAGATTGAGCACGCGCAGGCAGAGCTGCAGGATCCACAGCGTCGCCAGCGCCTGGATGCCGAGGTTGAACCAAAAATCCGAATCCACGCCGAAGTGCAGATAGAGGCCGAACACGGTGGAGCGGCTCGGCACCAGATAGCCTTCATACCAGCGGGCGAGGTAGCCGCCGGTGTCCCATTGCAACAGCGGATAGCCGTTCCAGAGCGCCGGCGCGATCAGGAAGAGCGGAATGAGTACAGCCGCAATCCACACCGACACCGTGTCGGTCGTGCGCGCGCGCAAAATCCCGGTCTTGATTCCGTTCCTACCCATCGTGATGGCGGCACCATGCCTAAAACGCCGG
>Ga0210387_10001877_pt1 | contig 15934 bp, 16 predicted proteins | sample IncBWC7OmetaG_FD_160108 | JGI IMG/M metagenome (GOLD analysis project Ga0210387, IMG submission 160108) | Forest soil microbial communities from Barre Woods Harvard Forest LTER site, Petersham, Massachusetts, United States - Inc-BW-C-7-O ...
TGATCGAAGCCGACGAAGGTCATGCGCGCCTGATCGAGCGGAACATCCGGCGATCCGGTGTCAACAATGAGATCTTGCCGTTCAGCAACGGTACAGAAGCGATGAGTTATCTGTTCGGTGGTGATGGCACCGCGGTGCATCACAAGGGACGCGCTCTTTTAATCCTGCTCGATCTCAACCTGCCTGATATGACCGGCATCGAGATTCTGCGTCAGATCAAGGACAACAAATACCTAAAGGCGACGCCGGTCGTGGTGTTGACCACCACCGACGATTCCCAGGAAATCAAGCGCTGCTACGAACTGGGCTGCAACGTCTACATCACCAAGCCCGTGAACTACGAAAGTTTTGCCAACGCCATCCGGCAGTTGGGTCTATTCTTCTCCGTTATGCAGGTACCGCCGGCCAGCCCATGACGTCTACGAAGCCCACGCTGCTGTATATCGATGACGACGCGGCATTGGCCCGGCTGGTCAGCCGCGGCCTGGCTAAACTCGGCTTCAAGGTCGAGCATGCGGCGAGCGGCACGGAGGGCCTCGAGCGCTTGAAGCAGGGCGGCGTCGACGCGATTGCGCTCGATCAGTACATGCCCGGCCTCGACGGGCTGGAAACGCTTGAGCAGATCAGGGCGATCCCCGACGCGCCGCCCGTGGTGTTCGTCACGGCGTCGCAGGATTCCAAGATTGCGGTGACCGCGCTGAAGGCGGGCGCGGCCGATTATCTTGTCAAAGACGTTCAGGGCGATTTCGTTCCGCTGCTGCATGTGGCCGTCACCGGCGCGCTGCGCCAGGCCGGGCTGGAGCGGGCGCGCGCGGAAGCCGAAGCGGAAATTCACGCCTCGCGCGACCGCTTTGCCGCGCTTGCCGCCGAGCGCGAGGTGCTCTTGCGCGAGGTCAATCACCGCGTCGGCAACTCGCTACAGATCATCGCGTCGCTGCTGCACCTGCAGGCGAGCTCTGCGCCGCAAGACGATGTCAAGGCCGCGCTCACCAATGCGATGGGACGCGTCGCGGCGGTCGCCCAGGTGCATCGCCGCCTCTACACCTCGCACGATCTGAAGAGTGTGCTGCTCAATCAATATCTCGATGCGCTGCTCGAGGATCTGCGCCGCTCGGCCGAAGGCAACAAGATGTCGCGGCTGACGCTGAAAGCCGACAGCATGGAGATCGATCCGGACCGGGCGGTTGCGATCGGCATCATCGTCAACGAGTTGGTCATGAACGCCGTGAAGTACGCCTATCCCAACGGCGCGGGCCCGATCCATGTCGAGCTCCACGCGGTCGGCGACGATCTCGTGCTGTCGATCACCGACGACGGCGTCGGCCTCAACGTCAAGACCGACCCGCGCTCGACCGGCATGGGCCAGCGCATCGTCAGCGCAATGGCCGCCAAGCTCGAGGCGAGTGTCGAGCGCGATCCTGCTCATTCAGGTACCAGGGTCGTGGTGCGTTTCTCCCGCCACAAGGCCCCGGTGATGAAGCAGGCCGCGAGCGCGGCGGCGGCGAAGTAACCTGCAAAGCCTCTTCACCACCCCGCCCGCTTTGCTATCCTCGCAGCCATGACCTCGCGCGACTCCACCGCTGCCGAAATCACCCCCGAAGTGCTGCTGCGCGCCTATGCCTGCGGCATCTTCCCGATGGCCGAGAGCGCCGACGACCCGACGCTGTTCTGGGTCGAGCCGGAAATGCGCGGCGTCATTCCGCTCGACGGCTTTCGCATCTCCTCGCGCCTCGCACGCACCGTGCGCTCGGATGCCTTCACCGTCACCGTCGACACCGCCTTCAAGGCGGTCATCGCCGGCTGCGCCGCGCCGCAGGCGGGCCGCGAGGACACGTGGATCAACAAGCGCATCCACGAGCTCTATACCGGGCTGCATGAGCTCGGCCATTGCCACAGCGTCGAGGTCTGGCAGGACGGCGATCTCGCCGGCGGACTCTATGGCGTCAATCTCGGCCGCGCCTTTTTCGGCGAGAGCATGTTTCACCGCGTCCGTGATGCGTCCAAGGTCGCGCTGGTGCATCTGGTGGCGCGGCTGATCGCGGGCGGCTTCGAGCTGCTCGACACCCAATATGTCACCGAGCACCTGAAGACCTTCGGCGCCCTCGAAATCCCGCGCCGCCGCTACACCGCCCTGCTCGATAAGGCGATCAAGGGCGAGCCCGCGGATTTCATGCGGCTCGCCATCGAGCGTCGCATCCTCGGCACGGAGGCGCTTGAGATCATCGCCACGCGACAATAGGAAGGCGCTAACTTGTTGGGAGCGTCGAGGTGAAGCCCATGGTTTTCTGGCTGGCGTGTGTGATTGGTTTGGCGGCCGCCTACCTCTTCGGCTCTACGCCCACGGGTTATCTGGCAGGGAAACTGCTCAGGGGCATCGATATCCGGGAGCACGGCTCCAAATCCACGGGGGCAACGAACGTGTTGCGAACCCTCGGGAAATGGCCTGCGTTGCTGGTCCTGCTGGTAGATGTGCTGAAAGGTGTGGCGGCAATCGTCTTTGCACGCTGGTTTTATCCCTGGCTCTACACCATGCCGTCGGTCACGCCACCGGCAGCGCTTGATCTGCAAACCTTCATGCCTTGGGCTGTTTGCTTGGCCGGACTTGCCGCGTTGTTGGGGCATGGCCGTTCGGTTTGGCTGAACTTTACAGGTGGCAAATCCGCAGCCACCGGGCTCGGCGTGTTGCTCGCGTTGTCCTGGCCGGTAGGTTTGGCTGCTGCGGCGGTTTTTGGCGTTACGCTCGCTGTTTTTCGGATTGTTTCGCTTGGTTCGATGCTGGCCGCGTTGACTGCGATCGCCCTCATCTGCGGCTTGGAGCAACCGCTGCCCTATCGACTGCTGGTGATTGCAGGCAGCATCTACGTCATTGTGCGCCATCGTGCCAACATTCAGCGGCTACTGGCAGGCACCGAGCCACGCCTGGGACGAAGTAGCCCGGAATCGAAAGCAGCATCGCAAATCTAGCGCGGGCACTCCGGCCAATCCTCTCGACCCGGACTAGCGGAATATTCCGAACAGCCCGCCCGGTTGCTGCTGCGGGGGTGGCGGCGGAGGCGGCGCCGGCTGCTGCTGGACCTGCTGCTGTGACGGCGGACGGGGTGCTGCCGGCTGCTTCGGCGGTGGTGGCCGCTTTTGCGCCGCCTGCGGCGGAGGCGGCGCTGGCGCCGGCTTCGGATCGGGCGCGGCGGTGACCACCGTCTGCTCCGGTTCCTTACAATCGGTCAGCCAGATGTCATAGATCGGATGCTCGACGGCGTGCAGGCCGGGGCTTGACGCAAACATCCAGCCCGAGAAAATCCGCTTCACCTCGCCTTGCAGCGTGATCTCGTCGACCTCGACAAAGGCATCCGTGTTGGTGGCTTCCGTGGCGGGGCGCGTGTAGCAGGCGTCGGTCTTCACCCGCAGCGCGCCGAACTGCACGGTCTCGCCGATATCCTCGTCGAAATTGATGATGCGGCCGGTGATCTTGTCGAGACCGGCAAAGCTCGCCTTCTTGTTGATGACCTTCTGCGCCGGCGGCTCCTGCACCACCTCATCGCCCGGCTGCAGGGTGGCAGGCGCCTGCGGCGTCCCCTTCGGCTGGCGCTGTCCCGGCGGCAGGCCAGGCAGGTTGGGATTGGCGCCTGGCGGCAGCGCAGCACTTTGACCCGGCGCGCCACCGGGCTGCGGCGGCTGCACCGCGACCGCGGGCGGGTTGTTTTGCGGCACGACTGATGTGCCGGGCGGCGGCGCCAAGGGCTGCGACTGCACCGCGCCGGGCAGCGCCGACTGTCCCGGCGGCGGCGGACGGGTCGGGGGCGGCAGCACGCGCCCTTGCGGCAGCGCCGGCACTTCTTCCTCCTCGTCGGCGGGGGCCTGGCTATTGCCGCGCGGAATATTGCCGGGCGGCCGCGGCACCGGATCGGCAAAGATATTGCCGATGCCTTGCGCATGCGTCGGCTGCGTCAGCGGAAACGCGAGGAAAAGGGCGATGGCGGCAATCGGGGCCGCAAAACCGGTCGGGGCAATGGTTCGAAACATCTCGCGCGGCTTTGGCAGGCGAATCGGGCGTTTGGAACATTGTACAGCGCCGCCCGTAGCACGATCGGTTAACACGCCGAATACGGCGGGGAAAGGGCCGTGCCTCCCTGCCGGCACTGGTCAGCCGGGGCCGCGGATGAAATAGTTCCTTATTCCGGCAGCTCTGCACAAGCAGAGACGGCCCAAAGCACGCCAACAAATGCTCCAACCATCCGGGATAACCGGAGTTTTTCCCAAGGAAACTCCCCAAGGAAACCACATGACCGATCGTATTCGTTTGGACGGCAGGGTCGCCGTCGTCACCGAGGCTGCCGGCGTCATCGGCAGTGCGACCATTCGCCTCCTCGCTGAGCGCGGCGCCAGGATCGTCGCGGTCGACCGCAAACAGGCCGACCTCGAAGCGGCCATCAAGGACCTGCCCGCCTCGGCCGAGGCGGTTGCGATCACCGCCGATGTCACCGAGGAAGATGGCGTGAAGGATTATGTCCGCGCAGCCGTCGACAAATTCGGCACCATCGACGTGTTCTACAACAACGCCGGCATCGAAGGTGAGGTCAAGCCGATCCAGGATTATTCCCTAGAGGCCTTTCGCAAGGTGCTCGACGTCAATGTCATCGGCGTGTTCCTGGGGATGAAATATGTGCTGCCGGTGATGCTGAAGCAGAACAAGGGCAGCATCATCAACACCGCTTCCATCGCGGGCCTGGTCGGCTCACCCCATATCGCGGTCTACAGCGCGAGCAAGCATGCGGTGATCGGGCTCACCAAGAGCGTGGCCTGGGAATGCACCGGCTCAGGCGTGCGCATCAATTGTGTCTGCCCCGGCCTGATCGAAAGCCGGATGCTGAGCGCGATTTTCCAGGGCCGCGCCGGCGGCAACGCACCCTATCCCATGGAAAAAATGGTCGAGCGCGTCCCTGCGCGCCGGCTCGGACAGGGCTCCGAAGTCGCCTCCATCGTGGCGTTCCTCGCCTCCGATGAAGCAAGCTATGTCTCGGGCTCCGCCTACACCGTCGACGGCGGCCGCACGGCGGCTTGATCAGCAGAGAGGCCACCCACCATGCCCGTCGTTCTCGATCCCGATGCCGCCGCCGTCTACAAGGCGTTCCAGGACGCTGGCCGCCCCGCCTATGAAACGCTGACCCCGCCGGAGGCGCGCGAGTTTTACACGCAGGCGCGGGTGGTCATGAATCCGGAGCCACCCGAGCTGAAATCGGCTGGGCCACTCGCCATCCCCGCGCCGCACGGCACCATCCCTGCCCGCATCTACACCCCGACGACGCTGCGGACCAAGGATGGGCTCGCGCCGTGTCTGGTGTTCTTCCATGGCGGCGGCTGGGTGATCGGCAATCTCGAAACCCACGACGTCGTCTGCCGCAAGCTCGCGCATGAAGGCGAGCTGATCGTGATCTCCGTCGACTATCGGCTCGCGCCCGAGCACAAATTCCCGGCCGCGGTCGACGACGCCATCACATCGACGAAATGGATATCGGACAATGCCGGCAAGCTCGGCATCGACGCCTCGCGCCTGATTGTCGGCGGCGACAGCGCCGGCGGCAATCTCGCCGCGGTCGTGGCACTCCATGCGCGCGACCATGGCGGCCCCGCCCTCGCAGGACAAATGCTGGTCTACCCCGGAACCGATTTCTCGCGCGAACATCCCTCGCACCGCGAGCCCGAGACGTCGGTCCTGCTGACGCACTCGGTGATCGGCTGGTTCATGAACCATTATATGGGGGACGCCGACGTCTCCGACTGGCGCGCCTCGCCCGCCCGCGCCAAAACGTTTGCCGGCCTACCGCCGGCCTATGTCCTGACCGCCGGCGCCGATCCGCTGCGCGACGAAGGCGATGAATATGCCGCACGGCTGAAGCAAGCCGGCGTACCCGTCGCCTACAAGCACTTCCCCGGCCAGTTCCACGGCTTTCTCACCATGGGCAAGCTGTTGAAGCAGGCCGATGTCGCCGTGACCGAAATTGCTACCTGGCTGAAGGCGCTGCATTGAAACCGGCATGAATGCTTCCGCCGCGATCGCCCAGCACACGCTGCTTTCCTGCGGACTGATCCTTGCGATCGGCACGCTGGCGGCGTTTGTCGCGCAGAAGATCAGGGTACCGGATGTGGCGATCTTCCTGATCGCGGGCATTGCGCTCGGGCCACATGCGCTGGGCCTCGTGCATATTCCGGCAGCTTCCGCGCTGAACGAGATCATCGTGCTGTTCGGCGCGAGTTACATCCTGTTCGACGGCGGCGCGGCGCTCAGGCTTTCGGTGCTGAAGCAGGTGTGGATCACGATCCTCGTGATCGCCACGATCGGCGTGCTCATCACCGCCGTCATCACCGGCCTCGCCGCGCATTTCGTTCTCGGTCTGCCGCCGATCGTTGCGCTGCTGCTCGGTGCGGCGCTTGCCTCGACCGATCCGGCGACGCTGATCCCGATCTTCCGCCAGATCAAGATCCGCGACCGCGTCGCCCAGACCGTGATCAGCGAATCCGCCTTCAACGACGCGATGGCCGCGATCCTGACCTTCACGGTGCTTGGCGTCGCGACCGGCAGCGCCGCGTTCTCGCTGTCGCACGCCTTGCTTGCTCTCGTCGAAGAGGCGCTGATCGGCATCGTCGCGGGCCTGGCCTTCGGCTATCTCGCGGCCACGCTGATCGCACACGAGAAATGGGCGTTCCTGGCCGAATATGCGCCTGTCGTCACGCTGGTCGCGGTGATCGGCGCCTATTTCGCCGCGAGCGGCCTGCACGCCTCCGGCTTCATGGCGGTGTTCGTGTCCGGCATCGTCATCGGCAACAAGGAGACGCTCGGCTTCAAGATGGAGGCCGGCGAAGCCTCGAGGCTCGACGAATTCGTGCTCACCACCGCCTTCATCATGCGCCTCTTCATCTTCACCCTGCTCGGCGCGCAGGTCGATCTCGCGGAAGTCAGCCGGGATTGGCTCGGCGGCGCGCTCGTCGTCGCCGTGCTGATGCTGATCGCGCGGCCCGCAACCGTCTTTCTCTGCGCCCTGCCCGACCGGCGCGCGCGCTGGAGCATGAGCGAGCTGTTGTTCATGTGCTGGACGCGCGAGACCGGCGTAATCCCGGCCGCGCTGGCCGGGCTCCTGCTCGGCGCCGATGCGCCCGGCGCGTCCGCGATCGCCTCCGTGACCTTTATCGCGATCCTGATGACCATCCTGATCCAGGCCCCGACCACGGCATGGCTGGGGCGCCGGCTCGGATTACTGGAGCCAAGCTAAACGACGATGTAGCCGGTGTAGCGTTCGAGATGCAGTGTACAGGGCAACCCGGGCGCGATGCCGACGATCGGATGCGCCAGGAGCTCTACGAGCATATAGTTGAAGCGGTGCGGCGAGAACTCTGCGCCGTAGATCCACGCCTGATGCCGGCTTCCCAGAAATTCGAGCTCGACCTCCGTGAAGCCAAACCGCTCACCGGCATTCAAATGCGGCTGCCAGGCAAGCGGCGGCGTAACGATGTCGGGAATGCGCACGTCGAGCGCATGATCGAGCTGCACGTTGATCGTACCGGTCTGGCAGCCATCGATTTCCGGGAAGGCGCCGCGCAGATGCGGCTTCTGCAGCCCGATCAGATTGGCCGCTGCCTTCAGCCCATCCACAATGTGCCCGTGCATTGCTATCGGCACGACGAACGTCTCTCACAGAGATATTGTCCGGTTCGATCGTGCCCGTTGTCCAACGCCGACAACAAACCATCGCCCTGCAAAATGGTTATGAGAATCGCGTCGACCTGTCAGGTTAAACTCCTGTCAGGAATGCATCAGCTTTGTGCTACGTCTGTCAGTTTGGCGTAAGCCGCGTCGCGCGCAACGCGCTACTGCACCTTGAACCTGGTGATGGTCTTGCTCCCGCCGCTATCGGAGACCGAGTAGGTGATGCGGTTGCCCGCATGCAGGTCTTCCAGCGACACGCCGTCCTTGACCTTGAACTGTTCGGAGGCCATGGCATTGGCGCCGACCGTACCGTCCTGGATCGGACGGACCGCGATGGTGTTGTTCAGTCGATTGACCTGTGTCACCTGTCCGGTCTGATCTTTGCTCAGATCTTTTCCTGCCTGGTCTTGAGCAAACGCCACCGAAACCAGCATCGCAACGCCCGCGGTTCCGGCCAACACATATGTCGCTGATTTCATCACTGATTTCATGGCGATTTTCATGGCGTTCTCCCGGCTTTCCATCTTCGATAAGGCCCGATGACGGGATTGGTTCCCGGCATCCGGTGTACGGTAGATTCCATGTCCGTTTTATCTCATTCAGATCGACAGCGCCTCATAGATCACGAGCGAATGTGTCGCACGCCAGAACCAGTGGCCGCCATTGCGCGCCGATTGCAGGCTGAAAAACCGTCTGTTCCAGTCCGGGTCGTGCGTAAAGCGAATGTTCTCGATCACGAAATCGAGCTGCTGGCGCTTCCATTCCGTCTTCCAGGCGAAATGCGCCTGCTCGAGCTGCTGGCGCAATCTCGAGATTTCCACTCGATACGGCGCCGGGAAGAGAATCTGCAAGCTCATGGAGTATCCCGTGACCGCTTGATCCTGTTCGCGACCCTAAAATAAGCGCTGGACCCCGATCCGGCCAGACCGGTTCTTCAACTTGTCGCCACCGAAATGCCCGACAAACCCGCCCTCGCAGCGCGGCGCAGCGATTGCGGCGGCTGCCCGAAGGCGCGGATGAAGGCGCGCCGCATCCTTTCAGGGTCGCGGAAGCCGGTGACCTCGGCGACGCGCTCGATCGCCTCGCTGGACGACTGCACGCGCTCACGCGCCACCTCGATGCGCAGCCGCTCGATCGCCTTCGACGGCGTTACCCCGGTCTCGGCGATGAAGGCGCGGGTGAAATGCCGTGCGCTCATGCCGGCGCGCTCGGCCAGATCCTCGACCGTGAGCCTTTGCTCGAGATGCTCGCGGGCCCAGGTGAGCAGCGGCCCGAAGCGACCTGTCGGCGCCTTGAGCTCGAGCAGCGAGGAGAACTGCGACTGCCCGCCGCTGCGGCGGTGATAAAGCACGAGCTGGCGCGCAGTCTTCTCGACGATCTGGTCGCCGTAGTCCTCCGCGACCATCGCCAGCGCGAGGTCGATGCCGGCGGTGATGCCGGCCGAGCTCCAGATGTTGCCGTCGCGCACGAAAATCTGGTCGGGCTCGAGCTTCACTTTCGGATAGGCGCCAAGAAACTGCCGTGTGCGATTCCAATGTGTGGTGGCGCGCTTGCCGTCGAGCAGGCCCGCTTCCGCCAGCAGATACGTGCCGGAGCAGACGCTGGCGACGCGCGTGCCACGGGCGGCGACCGCCCTGACGAAATTCACCGTGCAGTCGTTGCGCGAGGCAGCCTCGACCCCCTCGCCGCCCGCGATGATCAGCGTCGTGATTGCGCTCGGCGGTCCGAACTTTCGCGCCACCATCTCTGCGCCCGATGTCGAGGGCACCGGTCCACCCTTGGCCGCGATCACGTGGATCGGAATCTCATGCCTGGCGTAGCGGCGGGCGATGTCGAACACTGAGATCGGCCCGGCCGCATCGAGCAACTGGAAATCCGGAAAGATGAGGACGCCGATCATGGATTTTAGCTTATGTCGTAAAATGAGGGAAAAATGCCATTTCGGACGAGAGCAAATCACGCGATGATGCGCCGGTCAAGCAATGGCCATGATCGTCCGGGCTTGACGATTGTGCCCCAGGGTCACGAAAGGACTTCCCATGTCAGCGCCGCTTCAGATCGGACTCCTGATCTTCCCCAAGGTGACGCAGCTCGACTTCACGGGTCCGCTGCAGGTGTTTTCCGGCGTCCCCGGCGCGAAAGTGCATCTGATCTGGAAGTGCATCGAGCCGGTCCCCACCGATACCGTGATGATGCTGACCCCGACCACCACCTTCGCCGACTGCCCGCAGCTCGACGTCATCTGCGTACCGGGTGGTGCGGGGATCAACGACATGGTCAATGACGAGGAGATGCTCACCTTCCTGCGCAAGCAGGCGGAAGACGCGAAGTACGTTACCTCGGTGTGCACGGGCTCGCTCGTGCTCGGTGCGGCCGGGCTATTGAAGGATTATCGCGCGGCGACCCATTGGAGTGCCATGGAATATCTGTCGGCCTTCGGCGCGACGCCGACCAAGACGCGGGTCTGCACCGACCGCAACCGCATCACCGGTGGCGGCGTCACCGCCGGCATCGACTTCGCGCTGACCTTGGTGTCGGTGCTGGTCGACCGCAAGACGGCGGAAGCGATCCAGCTCGGGATCGAATACAGCCCGGCGCCGCCGTTCAATTCCGGCTCGCCCGACACCGCGCCTGCGGAAACCGTCGCCAGAGTCCGTGAGCGGATTGCGCAGAACCAGATCCTTCGCGGACAAGCCATCACACGCGCTGCAGCAAGACTGAGCGAGAGCGTTTAGGCACGAGAAAAAGGCCGCCCGGCGTCCCGGACGGCCTTTCCTTATCTCACGGCGGCGCCACATTTAACGGGCGATCTCAGAATGTTTCCGCCGGGGGCCTATCTCCCAGCCATCCCGATCGGGGCCGCTGCTCACCGGGTCAGTCGCGATCTGTAGCCCGGTCCGTCGCGATGGTTTCCCATCTCCGTAAGATGATCGTAGTAGGCTCCACTCCCGCGAGAGGCGCAACGACGCACTTGCGTCAGCGCCGACCTGTCCCCGTTGTTACCGTTATCCCCAACGCAACTGCACAAAAGCGCGCTGTTGTGCGCACGCAGCAAAGTGCAGATATGGCCATCGCCTCCCGGTTGAGCTGACCCGCAGCGCGCAAGTCCATGGTAATCCTGCCGCACGGACTGGAACGGAGTTCACCGGCCAATGAAAGATTTCCTCAATGCGGCCAAGCTGCTGTTTCTCGACCTGGCGTCGACAATCGTCTTTCTCGTCCTGTTTCTCCTGACGCACAACACGATCCTCTCGGTCAGCCTCGGCATGGCGTTCGGCCTTGCACAGATCACCCTCCAGTTTGTCCGCCGAAAGCCGATCGACACCATGGAGTGGCTGAGCCTCTTTCTGGTCATCGCGGCCGGCACAACGACGCTGCTGACAGGCGATCCGCGCTTCGTGCTGATCAAGCCAAGCGTGATCTATGCGATTGTCGGCGTCGTGATGCTCAAGCCGGGCTGGATGAATCGCTATTTGCCGGACATTGCACGGGCGGTCGTACCTGACGTCGCCGTTATCGTGGGCTATGCCTGGGCGGGCCTGATGTTCGTCTCCGCGATCGTGAACGCGGTCGTCGCCCTGACCTGCAGCGTGGCGACGTGGGCAGTGGTCATGCCGATCTATGGCATCGTCAGCAAGGCGGCCCTCTTCCTGATCGGATTTGCCGCCATGCGCTTGATCGGCAGACGCCGCGTGCGCGCCATGCCGGACCTTGAGCGTGATGCCCTGCTGGCTGCGACGGGACGGAGCGTGTCGGCTGCCAGCCCCTGATCAATGTCTCCAAGCGTTTATTTGCGCTCGAGCTGCCATGCGCCGTCCCAATCTGCGGCCGGCGTATTTTGCCCAAAAGCTTCGATCCGCGCGATCAGCGCCAGCGACGGACCGTCGCCAGGAACAGCTTCCAGCGCAGCATCGAACGCCTTGCGTGCCTCCGCCCAGCGCCGCGCACGATAGGCGGCGAGACCCTCGGCATATTTTTCGCGGAGTTGCGTTTGCTGCGGCGTGAGTGCGCCCTTGCTTCCCATGATCTCAAAAACGGTCTGGCGCTGGGTCTGGCCGACCACGACCAGGCGATCGATCTCGCGCGTTTCGATGTCAGCCCCGCCGATTTTCTGCGTGGCCTCCGAGATCAGGCAGCGAGAGCCATAGGCCTTGTTGGCGCCTTCGAGCCGTGACGCCAGGTTCACGGTGTCGCCCATGACGGTGAAACTCATCATGTGATCGGAGCCGATGCTGCCGACCAGCGCCTCGCCCGTGGCGATCCCGATCCTGATATCGCACTCGGCGGCAATCGAGCGCACACCGAGCTGCTCCGGCAATTCCCGCCGAAGCTTTTCGACGCTGCCGAGCATGTCGATCGCGGCGAGGCAGGCGAAATGCGCCTGCTCGACCTCCTCGATGAACGGAGGTCCCCAATAGGCCATGATGGCGTCGCCGATATATTTGTCGATGACGCCGCGGTGAGTGTGGATCGGCTCCGACATCGTGGACAAATACAGGTTCATGATCTTGACCAGTCCCTGTGGCGTGACGCCCTCGCTCAGCGCGGTAAATCCCTTCATGTCGCAGAACAGCACGGTCATGACGCGACGCTGGCCTTCGGTCGCGACCAGCGCGGACTGGTCGAGCAACCCGTCGGCGATGCGCGGGTCGACGTAGCGGCCAAAGGTCTCACGGACCTGCTGGTTCTGGCGCAGCCGCTCGATCATGCGATTGAAGGCCGCCGAAAGCTCGCCGATCTCGTCGCGTGTCGTAACTGTGATCGATTGATCAAGACGCCCGGCCTCGACCTCACGGGTGCCCTGCAAGAGCTGAAGCACCGGCTTGGTGATACCGCTGCCGACCATCATGGCGAAGACAAAACCGAGCACGGCCGCAATCGTCGTCACGATCGCCGAGATCAGGATGGCTTGCTGTTGCTGCTGCATCACGGTTCTGGCGCTCGCGTGCACCTGTTTCAGCATATCGGCGCGTATCTCATCCATCTTGCCGTTGAACTCTTCCCGCAAGCCATCGGCGCGCGCCAGCGTTTCCCTGGCGCCGGCTAAGTCGCCTCCATCAAGCTGGTGCAACAGATGCGCATCGCGCTCGTTCAGGCGATGCCGCAGATCGGTGACCGCATTTTCGATACGTTCGTCGAGGCGGCCGAGTTCAGCATTGTCCGACGGCGTTGAGGTATCGTCGATGATTTCGGCGATGAATTTTCGCGCCGCCTCGGCTTCGCGATCGATCTCCGGATCGAGCTTTTGAAAGGTTTTCAGATGTTCGGCGTAGCCCGCCTCGTCCGGCGGGCTCTGCATTTTGGCAATGATCATCTGGCGCAGCGCGAGCGAACGCTCGACCGAACGAATATCGGAGCGGGCGAGATTGCCATAGGCGGGAACGTAGCGAGTAGCGAGCTCCTCGAGGAGATGGCCGACGCGCGCTGCCATCACCATCGACAGAAGCGAGGTGATGACAGCCAGAACGATCAGGCCGGCGGCAATGCCGACAATTTTCTGTTTGATTGAATTTCGGAACATGGGCTGGGGTCAAACCATGGATGGCGGGCGCAGAATGGCAAGGTTCCGCGGCGCGCGAAAGCTATACCGATTCCGCGACACCCATCCGGTATGACGAAATCAGTGCAGAATCCCGCGATGCCAACGGCTTGGGGAGGTTACTTCGCGTGCCATCGCATCCTTGCCCGATAAGTCAGGGCAAGACCGCGCCGGCTCAGCTTCCGGGCGTCCAGGGCTGGTAGTCGCCGGTGGCCTTGGGCCGCCGGCCGCTTGCCAGTGTCGAGCCGGAGGGCCGGTAGGCGTTCGGCGTGCCGGTCTGGTTCGGCAGATGCGGCTTTTGCCATTCGCGTTCGACGTATTTGGCCTCGGTCGGCGGAGTGTCCGTGGTGTGGTGCATCCAGCCATGCCAACCTGGCGGGATCCGGGTCGCTTCGGCAAGGCCGTTATAGACCACCCAGCGCCGCTCGAAATGCAGGGTCGGATCAACAGCTCCGCCCTTGGTGCGGTAATAGCGGTTGCCCTGCTCGTCCTCGCCGACCAGCTCGCCGTACCGCAAGGTCCACAACTGGGTGCCAAAGGTCTGGCCATTCCACCAGGTGAATATCTTCAGGAAGAACTGTTTCATGCGGCTGCCGGCTGATGCTGCGTTACGCCCTGATGCCATCCGCACGCGGAATTGTCCAGTAACGTCCACTTTGTCGCAGGCCCGTTCATCCCTGGTACAACTCGCGGGCGCCAGCCTTTGTGTTCACGCGATTTCGTGAGGGGGGGTAAGGAACGTCCAACCCCGCGGGAGGTTAGACGTCAAACCACCAGGATGGAGAGTAACATGACACGTTCGAAATTATTGGCCGGCGCAGCCGCCCTTGCCCTGCTTGTCGCAGCCCCCAGCGCGAGCTTCGCCTTCGGCCACGGCGGTGGCGGCGGACACGGAGGTGGTGGCGGACATATGGGCGGCGGCGGTGGTATGCACATGGGTGGCGGAGGCGGCATGCACATGGGTGGCGGTGCACCCATGGGTGGCGCCCGCTTTGCCGGAGCCCCCGGCGCGCGCTTCGCGGGCGCAGGGCCTGCGGGACGTGTCGGCGGCGGACCGGGCTGGACCGGCGGTCGTACCGCCTGGAACGGCGGCTGGCACGGCGGCGGCTTTAATCATCGCCGACACTTCTTCCCCGGCGCAGTGATCGGCGGAGCGCTCGCTGCTGACTCCTATGCCTATTATGGTGGGGACGACTATTACGGACCGGATTATTATGGTGACAACACCTACTACGACGCCGGTCCCGAGGTAGCCGTCGTGCAAGGTGGCGGCGGTGACGCCAGCTATTGCGCGCAGCGCTACCGCTCCTACGATCCGGCGTCAGGTACCTATCTCGGCTATGACGGCCAGCGGCATCCTTGCCCGTAAGATTCTTGCCCGTAAGGACGGATCAAGTCTTCAGAGCGCAAGGGCGATGCAGTTATCTGCGTCGCCCTTTTTTGCGGGGGGAAGCGCTCGAGCGCCGGGTCATATGTTGAATACCGTGCACTATCTCCAACGGCACCTGCATCGTATGTCGGACACTCCACAAATACGGGTATTTTCCGCCATTAGTTGTCCGCATTTGACGTCCTGCAAATTGACCCGCGGCGCGATTCGCTAGTACGCCGTAAAGGCAGGCTTTCCGTTGAGGGTTTGCGACGTCGCCCGGAAGGTCAGAAGTTTCGATGCTGCCGCAGCGTGCCATTCTCGGGATTGGGCTTGCGGTTCTCCTCGTGATCAGCGCGGCCTCGATCAGCCTCGACGTCAAGGCGCGATCGGATGCCGCCTGGGTCGCGCATACCCTTGAAGTGATGAACAAGATTTCCGAGGCGCGGCTGCTGGTGCGCCGCGCCGAGAGTGCCGCGCGCGGGTTTGCCCTCCACGGCGCCACGAACTTCATCGACGAATTTCAGGAGGTGAAGGACCGGATCGCTCCCGCCTTCGCCGCGCTGAAGCAACAGCTCCACGACAATCCCGAGCAGCTGAAGCTGATCGACAGCGCCGAAGAGATCGCCCGGCAGCGGCTCGCGATCTCCAGTGAGATGATCGAGAAAAAGAAGACCGGCGATACCGACGGCATCAGCACGATGTTCGCGAGTGCGGCCAACCGCGCCTTCATGCAGCAGCTCAACGAAGAATTCGACCGCATGATCGCCGACGAAGAGCATCTGCTGGATGCTCGCACCGCCGCCTCGCGACGGACCGGCACTGTCCTGATCTCGATCGATCTGGCCGGCGCCAGCCTGATCCTGCTGCTCGTGGTGGTGCTGATGCGCGAGGGCCGTCAGTTGCAGACTTCGCTTCATGCCTCCGAGGCCGCCAACCAATCTCTGGAAGCGGCGGTGGCTGAGCGCACCGAGCATTTGCTCGCAGCTCAAGAGGAAATGCGGCTATCGACCTCGGTGCTGGAGAATACGGTGCACAGCATGGCCGAAGCCGTGCTGGTCATCGATCCCAAGGGCGACATCGTGCTGTCCAACCCGGCCGCGGAAAAGATGCTGCGCTACAAGCCCGGCATGAACGTCAGGAACCTGCGCGCGCTGAGCACCGTGTTCCATGCCGACGGCACCACGCCGGTGCAGTTGGAGGATTTCCCGGCGCAGCGGGTACTGCGCGGAGAAGAGTTCGACGGGCAGGAGATCGTGCTCCGCCCCCTGCGCGGTGGCGATCCGATTGATCTGGTGGTCTCAGGCCGGCCGCTGCGCGAAAAGGG
>Ga0210387_10001879_pt1 | contig 15929 bp, 13 predicted proteins | sample IncBWC7OmetaG_FD_160108 | JGI IMG/M metagenome (GOLD analysis project Ga0210387, IMG submission 160108) | Forest soil microbial communities from Barre Woods Harvard Forest LTER site, Petersham, Massachusetts, United States - Inc-BW-C-7-O ...
CACCGCCCGGCGCCTTGAGTTGAGGGCGCAGCGGCAAGGTGGCGGCGGCGAAGTCGCTGCGCATCGCCGACTTACGCGACCACGCGCTGCGCGAGCGGTGCTGCCGTGAATTGCTCGGTCTCGGTACTGCCCGCCATGGCAACCGTGGAGCTGTTGGCGCTGATGGCGGTCTGTACCGCATCGAAGTAGCTGGTGCCGACGAATGCCTGATGTTTGGTCGCTCGATAGCCGGATTTTTCTTGCGCAAATTCGCGCTGCTGCAATTTTGAATAACCGAGCATGCCATCGGCGCTGTATGCCGACGCCAATTCAAACATCGACAGGTTCAGCGCGTGCCAGCCTGCAAGAGTGATGAATTGAAAGCGATAACCGAGCGCCGCCAAGTCCTCGCGCCACTTTTTCATCGCGCCGGCGTCGAGCTTGGTAGCCCAATTGAAGGACGGCGAACAGTTGTATGCCAGCAGCTTGCCGGGGAACTTGGCGTGTATCGCCGCGGCGAACTCCTTGGCTTCGCCCATGTCGGGATGCGAAGTCTCGCACCAAATGAGATCGCAGTAGGGCGCGTATGCCAGGCCGCGGGCAATGGCTTGCTGGATGCCGGCTTTGACGTAGAAGAATCCTTCGCTCGATCGCTTGCCGGTCAAGAAGGGCGTATCCCGCGGGTCCACGTCGGTGAGCAGCAGGTCGGCCGCGTCGGCGTCGGTGCGCGCAATGATCACGGTGGGCACGTCCATCACGTCGGCGGCGAGACGTGCGGCCACCAGTTTATTGATGGCTTCCTGAGTGGACACCAATACCTTGCCGCCCAGGTGCCCGCATTTTTTAGCCGAGGAAAGCTGGTCCTCAAAATGCACCGCGGCGGCGCCGGACTTGATCAGCGCCTTGGTGAGTTCGAAGGCATTGAGATTGCCGCCAAACCCCGCTTCGGCGTCGGCAATGATGGGGGCCAGCCAATCGATGTCGGTGTTGCCCTCCATGTGATGAATCTGATCCGTGCGCAGCAGCGCGTTGTTGATTCGCTCGACCATTTTTGGCACCGAGTCCACCGGATACAAGCTCTGGTCCGGATACACCTCGCCGGCGGAGTTCGCGTCGCCGGCGACCTGCCATCCTGAGCAGTAGATGGCTTTGAGTCCCGCCTGGACGGTTTGAATGGCTTGGTTGCCGGTCATGCTGCCCAGCCCCGCCACGACCGGCTCGGTGTGCAGCAGGTTCCAAAACTTCTCGGCCCCGATGCGCGCCAACGAATGTTCGATATGCACCGAGCCGCGCAGCCGCGCGACATCGGCATCGCTATACGGTCTTTCCACACCGTGCCATCGATTGTTCGGTTCGCTCAATTGAATTCTCCTTGCGTGTCGGAATGGGGCAAGCTTAGAGTGTCGAAGAGGCGGATTTACACATTAGAAATTTCACAGTGTGAATTTCACAAGGATGGCTAATGGCGGGGCTGATCCGGCAAGGGCATTTTCTCGGGGCTAAATTGCGTTCACTGCGCAAGCGCAACGGCTTGACCTTGGATGAGCTGTCGGCACGCTGTGTCCAGGTGGACGCGGCCGGAGCGCCCTCCGTGTCCTACCTCAGCATGGTGGAGACCGGCAAACGCATGCCCTCCGCCGAAATGCTGGGGATGCTTGCCGCGATTTTCAGCAAGGACGCCCGCTGGTTCCTCGATGAAAACACCGGCGTGGAAGCGGCGCCCGCGCCGCGCCAGCGGGGCGGCTTGGAGGCCATGCCCTTGGAGCCGGCGTTCCTGTTTTCGCACGAGTTGCTGCAGAACGCCCTGCCGGAGTTGCTATCGCAAACCGGCACGACCGGCCGGCAATTCGCGCAGCTGCTGATTCGTGTGTGGCAGGAGACTCGCCACAACAATTTCCCCGATATCGAACGCGCGGCCGAAGAGTGCGGCAGCCGCCAGATGCCGCTCACTTTGGATGCCATGATGGGGATCTGCAAACGTCACGGCCTGGAAGTGAAGTGGTTCGACGGCGACGGACGCAAGCCGAGCGGCGCGTTGGTGCGCTCACGCTTCGAAGCGCCGCGAATCGTGCTGGTGAACAAGCGCTTGCGCAATCAAGAAGAACGCTTGAAGTACGAATTGGCGTTCTTCATCGGCCACAAAATTCTGCACAACGGGGACGGCATGGTTTCGCCGCACAGTGCGGTGCTTTCCGCAGACGGCGAGCTGGCCGGATCGAGCGGCGGCATGGGTGCGCAGGACGTGCTGTACGCGTGGCGTGATTTCGAGTGCAGTTTTTTCGCCGGCGCACTGCTGTGTCCCAGAATCCCGTTTCGGCGCTTTTTGATTCGCGAAGCGCACAGCGTCACCGCATGCCGGAAACTCGGCGTCACGCCCGCGGTGGTCATGCGGCGCATGACCGCCGTTTCGCCCTATCGGCACTGGCATTTCTTCGATGCCTATCCACCTGGATACTTGCGCGCGGTGTACCGCGGCAATGGCATTCCCTTGCCTTGGGGCAACATGAGCTTGGTGTCCGACCCGTGTCCACGATGGGCGGTATTTCGCCTGCTCAATCAACCGCCGGACACACCGGTGCAGAAGCCCAAGTCGCAGATTTCGGTGATGCAGGACGGCAAGCGCGCACGCCTTTATTGCTGCCACTCGTTCGTGACGCGCGATGCGTTGGACGAATTGCACGTGCTGTCCGTGGGCGTGGATTTACTGCCGGCGCTCGATGCGCAGGGCTTTGACGGCGAGGCGATCGTGGCGGGCGTAGCGGACTCCTGCCGCCGCGGCGGCGGCGACGGACAGATTCCGGCCGAGGCCGCCACCGCCATCCGCGCCGCTTCTCAGGTGTTGAATATTTCGTGGATCGCGGACGCGCTCGATTCGCGGGCCAGCGTCATTTGCCCAAGAAGCGGCGCCTGTCCACGCCTGCCGCAGTCCTGCGCCGCCATTTGAGAAAAGGGTACGCTCAGCGGATCGGAGCGTAGATGTCGGTGCGCACTTTTTCCGCGGCCACCTTGCCGGGGTCGTCGATGAACGATTCGATCATTGCGCCGGCGCTCGAGTAACCATGCGCGGCCATATAGGCCGAGAGCTTGGCCTGGGTTTGCGGCAGAGCCTCGTACGCTCCCACATGCGTGGTTTTGAGCGCCTTGCCCGCGTAGCTTTGCGCGACGCGCACGCCGTCCGCCGGCGCGGCGCCGCCGCGATCCACGGGAATTCCGGCGTCGAAGGCATACTTGTCCGGGCTCATCGTGCCCTCGACACCGAATGGCGCGCCGCTCTGCTGCAGCTTGTTCTTGGCCATGAACGCCCCAATTCTGCCGAAGCCGTCGGCATAAGCCTTGCCGATGGCGTCGAAGGCGGCGGTCTCAGCGACCAGCAACACAGGCTGGGCATCGAGTTGCACTTCTTGGGCGGTGAATCCCGTGATATCCGCATTCGGCATGCTTTCGACCAGCGATTTGAGCTTTGCCAAGCCATTGCCGAAATCGTTGCCGATCATTCGGTCCATGGTGAGGCCGATGTAATGGCCGATTGGGTTCGCCCCCATGTCGATATCCAGCGCCCAGGTAACCCGCGTCCCGGAGCCTTCGGACGTCATCGTCATCACTGATTTCGCGGCGCCCATGCTGCCGAAGTCCAAATCGCTGGCCACCGATTGGTTGGGCGTCGAGGCAGTGATCAATTGCGTGCCGGAACCGACTTTGTCGTTGCCCGACCAAACGAGTTTTGCACCCACGCCGTCCCGCGGTCCCGCCGTGCTCTGATGCATGTTCGGGTCGAGGTCCTGCCAGGGCGACCATGCGGGAAACAGCTGAAAGGAATTGACCGTCGCGTACACCAGACTGGCCGGTCTATCAATGCTGACGGAGCGCGTGACGTGCGCATGGCGCGGCAACAGTACGCCGATGATGCCGAGAATGAGCACCACGGCGACGATGGCAAAGAGGATTTTCTTGAGCATCTGCCGCCGCTCCCGGCCTAAGTTCAGGCCGAGTCCGCTTCGTTCAGTTCGCCGACGGCGCTTTGCACGTAGTTCGGCAGTCCCATTTTGTCGATCAGCCCCAGCTGCTCTTCGAGGAAGTCGATGTGTTCCTCTTCGCTTTTCTGAATGTGCACCAACAACTCGCGCGTCACGAAATCCTTGACGGATTCGCAATGCGTGATGGCGGCTTTATACATGGGATGCGCCTCCATCTCGCGGCGCAGATCACATTGCAGGATTTCTCGCACATCCTCGCCGATGAAAAGCTTGCCCAAATCCTGCAGATTGGGCAGGCCGTCGAGAAAGAGTATGCGCTTGACCAGGCGGTCCGCATGCTTCATCTCATCGATGGATTCGTCGTATTCGAGTTTTCCCAGCCGCTTCATGCCCCAGTTGTCGAGCATGCGTGCGTGCAGGAAATACTGATTAATGGAAGTGAGTTCGTTCTTCAGCGCTTGGTTGAGGAATTCCAATACTTTCGCGTCACCTTGCACGGTAGCCCCTTATAGATTGCGCTCTCGGGATTGTAAGCCCGAACCGAAATCTTGAGGGATCAATCGGCGGTTAGACCGCGAATTCGCCGATGGCGGGTGAGAATAGGCCGGGGCGCGCGGCGTCGCGGGCATCGAGCGATGTGTTCAGTGCTGACTTCGCCTCAGGCAGGCATTTGCCACAGCAAGTACCCACGCCAAGCTCGCGGGTCAGGTCGCGCAGGGAGGTCGCGCCATCCTTGACGGCGGCTCGGATGTGTCGGTCCGACACGGCTTTGCATACACAAACTATCATTTGCGTATTGTGAACGCGAATGCGAATGATTGTCAATACCGTATTTAGAGACAGGAAGCTACAAGCTGAGAAGATTTCATTATGTCTAAGGCCGTATCGATGTGATGAAATGGGAGATTGGGGAGGGGCTCGACGCAGCCGGGAGCTTTAACCTGCTTTGGAGTCCTAAAATGACAAAAATCAACCAGTTAGCAGCCTCGAGCCTGCTTGCGCTGACGGCAGCGATTATCGCCGGCTGCGGCAAATCGGGCGGCGGGGCGCCGCCGCCGCCGCCCGAGGTTAGCGTGGCGCCCGTCCTAGAGAAACGCGTCAAGGATTGGGACGAGTTTACCGGACGGCTGCAGGCGATTGAAACCGTCGAAATCAGGCCACGCGTGTCCGGCTACATAGACAAGGTGGCGTTCACCGAAGGCAGCTTGGTGAAGCGCGGTGCATTGTTGTTTGTCATCGACCCGCGGCCCTACCAAGCCGAATACGATCGTGCGGCCGCCGATGTGAAGCGCTTCAAGACGGCGCTGGAGTTGGGCCGTATCGAGTTGGTTCGCGTGCAACGATTGAAGGACAGCGGCGCCGTTTCGCAAGAAGAACTGGATGAACGCAAGAGCACCGTGGCACAGGCCGAGGCCAACGTCGCCGGGTCGCAAGCCGCCCTCGAAGCCGCGGCGCTCAACCTGGGTTTTACGCGGGTCACGAGCCCCGTCGATGGGCGGGTCAGCCGAGCGGAAATCACGCGCGGTAATTTGGTCACGGGCGGTACCAACGGCGGCACGTTGCTGACATCCGTGGTGTCGATCGATCCGATTTATCTGTACTTCGACGCGGACGAACAAAGCTATTTGCGTTACGTGCAAATGGCCCACAGCGTACGGGGACCGAGTTCAGGTACTGCCGGCAATCCCGTGCAGGTGGGGCTCGCCAACGAAGACGGCTTCCCTCACGCCGGCACCGTGGACTTCGTCGACAATCAATTGAATCCGCAAACCGGCACCATTCGCGCGCGCGCGGTTTTGCAAAACAAGGATGGCCAGTTTACGCCGGGGCTGTTTGCGCGCGTGCAATTGCTCGGCAGCGGCGAATATTCCGCGATCCTGATCGACGATCGCGCGGTGAATACCGACCAGAGTCAAAAATATGTACTGCTGCTCGGCGCCAATAATCAAGTCGAATACCGCAAGGTGAAGCTGGGACGCGTGATCGACGGCCTGCGCGTGGTACGCGAGGGCCTCAAGGCGGGCGATGTCATCGTCGTCAACGGCGCGCAACGCGTACATCCCGGCGTTACCGTGACGCCGCAGCGAGTGGCCATGGGGGCGGACACTCAAAAATGAATATTTCTTCGTTCTTCATTGAACGGCCTATCTTTGCCACGGTACTCGCGATTCTGATCACCGTGGGCGGCCTTCTGGCGATGCCGCAGCTTCCCATCAGCGAATATCCGGAAATCGTGCCCCCCACCGTCGTCGTCAGCGGTCAATATCCGGGAGCATCGCCCAAGACCATCGCCGAGACGGTGATCACGCCGCTCGAGCAGCAAATCAACGGCGTGGAAAATGCGATCTATACGAATTCCACGGCGACCCCCGATGGCACATTTTCCATCACCGTGACCTTCAGGTTGGGCACGGATTTGGATATTGCGCAGGTGCAAACGCAAAACCGCGTGGCGCAAGCCGAGCCGCGATTGCCCGATGTGGTGCGCCAGATCGGCTTGGTCACGCAGAAGCGCTCGCCGGATCTGACCATGGTGGTGTTCCTGAAATCCGCGGACGGCCGCTACGATTCGCTGTATTTGCGCAACTACGCGGTCATTCAGATCAAGGACGTCTTGGCGCGCCTGCCCGGCATGGGCGACGTGGAAGTGTTCGGTTCGGGCGATTACTCCATGCGATTGTGGCTGGACCCGGCGAAAATCGCCGCGCGCAACATGGATGTCGACGAAGTGCTCGCGGCAGTGCGTGAACAGAACGTGCAAGTCGCGGCCGGCCAGATCGGCGGTCAACCCGCGCTTCCGGGAACCCAATTCCAGTACATCGTCAATGCTCAGGGGCGACTGCAAACCGAGCAGGAATTCGAAAATATCGTCGTGAAAAGCGGCGCCAACGGCGAAACGACTTACCTGCGCGATGTGGCGCGGCTCGAGCTGGGGCCCGACAACTATGCGCTGCGCAGCATGTTGGACGGCGGACCCGCAGTGGCCATTCCGGCGTTCCAGTTGCCGGGCGCCAATGCGTTGCAGCTCTCCGATGCGGTGCGCACCACCATGAAAGAACTCGCGAAGAGCTTTCCCGAGGGCGTGAGCTACGAAATCGACTACGACCCCACCATCTTCGTACGCCACTCGATCGAGTCGGTGGTGCACACCTTGTTCGAGGCCGTGTTGCTCGTGGTGCTGGTGGTGGTCGTGTTCTTGCAAACTTGGCGTGCAAGCGTGATCCCCTTGGTCGCCGTGCCCGTCGCCATCATCGGCACCCTCGCCGCCCTATTGCTTGCGGGGTTTACCATCAACTCGTTGACGCTGTTCGGGCTGGTGCTCGCGACCGGCATCGTCGTCGATGATGCCATCGTGGTGGTGGAGAACATCGAGCGCAAGATCGAGGAGGGCTTGAATCCGCACGCGGCCGCACACGCCGCCATGGCCGAAGTGACCCGGCCGATCATTTCCATCGCACTGGTGTTGTGCGCGGTATTTGTGCCTGTGGCCTTTGTCTCCGGGCTCACCGGACAGTTCTACCGGCAATTCGGCATCACCATTGCCGCCAGCACCATCATCTCGACATTCAATTCGCTGACCTTGTCGCCGGCGCTGGCGGCGCTGCTTCTTAAACCCAGAAACGCGCAGCCTGACGCATTCCAGCGGGGCATCAACAAGGTGCTCGGCGGTTTTTTCCGGCTGTTCAACCGCGGCTTCGAGAGTGCTTCGGAGCGCTATGGGCATGGGGTGCGGCGCATCACCGCGATGCGTGCAGTGGTGCTGGTCGCGTTTGCCTGTCTGCTGGTTGCCACATGGGGCATGTTCGAAATAGTGCCGGGCGGATTCATTCCGGCGCAGGACAAGCAGTATCTCGTCGGCATCGTGCAGCTGCCGGACGCCGCGTCGCTCGATCGTACCGAGAGCGTGGTGCGGCAAATGTCCAAGATGGCCATCGAGACGCCGGGTGTCGAGCACGTCATCGGATTTTCCGGACTCTCCGTGCAAGGCTTCGTCAATTTGAGCAATACCGCGGTGCTGTTCTTCCCGCTCAAATCCTTCGATGAGCGCACCACCAAGGCGCTCTCGGCCGGAAATATCGCGCAAGAACTCAACAAGAAATTCAGCACCATTCAGGATGCGACGATTTTCGCGGTACCGCCGCCGCCGGTGCAGGGCCTGGGCAACACCGGCGGCTTCAAGCTGTTCTTGCAGGATAGAGGCGCGCACGGCTATGACGAACTCGCGCGCGTCACGGCTGAAGTCTTGAATAAAGCCCGGCAGAATCCGCAGCTGAATCCATATGCGACATACACCACTTTTCAAAACAGTGTGCCGCAGCTGTACGCGGACGTGGATCGGGTCAAGGCCAAACGTCAAGGCGTGCCGCTGTCGAAAATATTCGACACTCTGCAAACCTACCTGGGCTCCACCTATATCAACGACTTCAACCGCTTTGGCCGCACCTACCGGGTTTATGCCCAGGCGGAGGCCAAATTCCGCAATCAGCCCGAAGACGTCGCCAATTTAAAGATGCGCAATCTGAGCGGCGATGAAGTGCCCATGGGCGCGGTCGCAGACATTCATTTCGACGCCGGACCGGATCGGGTGTCTCACTACAACGTCTATCTGGCATCCGACATCAACAGCCAGGGCGCCGCCGGCGTCTCCTCGAGCCAGGCCACCGCGGCCATGGAACGCGTGCTGAAGGAAACCTTGCCCATTGGTTTCGGCTACGAGTGGACCGATTTGACGTTTCAGCAAAAGTCGGCCGGCAACACGGCGCTGCTGGTGTTTCCGATTTGCGTGATGCTGGTGTTTTTGATTCTGGCCGCGCAGTACGAGAGCTGGGCGTTGCCGCTCGCGGTGATTCTCATCGTGCCCATGTGCTTGTTGTCCGCAATGGTCGGCGTGTGGCTCAAGGGGTCGGACAATAACGTGCTCACGCAGATCGGGTTCATCGTGCTGGTGGGCCTTGCCTGCAAGAATGCCATTTTGATCGTGGAATTCGCACGCGAGCGCGTGGAGCACGGCTTGGCGCCGGTTGATGCGGCCATCGAAGCCTGCCGTCTTAGGCTGCGCCCCATTCTCATGACCTCGTTTGCTTTCATCATGGGTGTCATTCCGCTGGTCACGGCCATTGGCGCCGGCAGCGAAATGCGCCAGGCCATCGGCATCGCGGTATTCGCCGGCATGTTGGGTGTCACCACGTTCGGCTTGTTTCTGACGCCGGTATTCTTCGTCACCATTGAAACTTGGCTGGCGCGGCGCCACGGTCCTCAAGTCCCCGACTCGCCGCCGCTGTCGGCAAACGAGGAAGTTCCTCGTGCGTAGGCTGCTTGCGGCAAGCGCGATCGCGGCGATTGCCGGCTGCGCCGTGGGTCCCAACTACCAGCGCCCCGACACGCCGGTGGCCGCGCAATTTGCGAATGCCGGCGAGCCCGGATTCGTCGCGAGCGACGCGATCGAGCGGTACTGGATTGGATTCGAAGATCCGATGTTGAGCGGCTTGATCGAAGATGCCCTGGTCCACAACAAAGACCTGAGCATTGCCGCGGCCAACTTGCAGGCCGCGCGCGCCGCCAAGCGTTTGGCCGGATTCGACCAATACCCCACCGCGACCTTTGAGGGAGGCTACTCATACAACCTGGATTCGCAACAACAATTGCCCGGGTTCGACGCGCGCGACCGCCATTTCGATACCGCGCTCGCCGGTTTCGAGGGATTGTGGGAACTCGATCTATTCGGGCGGGTGAGGCGCAATGTGGAAGCGGCGCGCGCCGATGTGGGCGCCAGCGCGGCGACTCTGCAGGACGCACGCGTCAGTGTCATCGCCGAAGTCGCGCGCAATTATTTCATCTTGCGCGGACTGCAGGACCAATTGACGCTCACTGAACGCAACGCCGACAATCAATTCAGATCGCTGAAACTCACGCGCACCCGGCTCGAGGCGGGCAGGGGCAACGAACTCGACACCTCACGTGCCGAGGCACAGTGGCAGACCACCTTGTCCTCCATCCCCACGCTGCAGGCATCCATTGCAACCACCCGATACCGCCTGAGCGTGCTGACCGGGCGACAACCGACGGCGCTCGACGAGCAATTATCGCCGCAGGCGCCGCTGCCGGGTTTGCCTAACTTGAATGCCGTGGGCACACCGAAGGATTTATTGCGCCGCAGACCGGACATTCGCGTGGCGGAGCGGCGGCTCGCGGCCGCGACCGCACGAGTGGGTGTGGCGGTGGGTGATTTGTTTCCCAAGGTGACACTGCTCGGCGAAGTGGGTTATTCGGCGCCGACCTTCGGCAACTTCGGCCAGAGCGGCGCGCAGTTCTACTCCATCGGGCCCAGCATTTCTTGGGCTGCATTCGACCTCGGCCGCGTTCGCGCGCGTATCAGTTCGGCCAAGGATGAGACCGATGCGGCGCTCGGCGCCTATGAAAGCGCCGTATTGGGCGCGCTCGAGGACACCGAGGATGCGTTGGTCAATTACGGGCATTCGCAGGCGCGGCGCGAAGCGCTGCGTATCGCCGCGGTGGCGAGCGATAAGGCGGCCGATCTGGCAAACAAGCGATTCGAGGGAGGCCTCATCGATTTTCTCGAAGTGCTGGATGCGGAGCGCACGGCCTTGAGCGCGGACCTGTTGCTCTCGCAGAGCCGCACCGATGCCGCGACATCGTTGATTGCGGTCTACAAAGCGCTCGGCGCCGGCTGGGAGATGCGACGCCCATGAAGATTTATTCGTGGAACGTGAACGGCATTCGTGCCGTGCACAGGAAGGGGTTGTTCCACTCATTCCTCGATGCGCACGATCCGGACATCCTGTGCCTGCAAGAGACCAAGGCCGAGCGCGGACAGATCGAAATCGATTTGCCGAATTACAAGGAACATTGGAATTCGGCGCTGAAGAAGGGCTACTCGGGAACGGCCATATTTGCCAAACAGGAGCCGCTGTCCGTCATCAAGGGTTTTCCCAACGACTTCGCGCAGCGCTTCACATTCGCCGACGAGCTCAAGCGCGACAGCGCCGAGGAAGGCCGCATCATCACCGCGGAGTTCCCCAAATTCCACATGGTGACGGTTTACACGCCGAACTCCAAAGATGATTTGAGCCGCGTTGCGCTGCGCTTCAAACACTGGGATCCGGCGTTCCTCGCGTATTGCAAGCAATTGGAAGCGAGCAAACCCGTGATTTTTTGCGGCGATCTCAATGTCGCGCACACCGAGCTCGATCTTGCGAATCCAAAATCAAACCGCGGCAAGAAAGGGTTCACCGACGAAGAGCGCGCCGGATTTCAGGCCTTCGTCGATGCGGGATTCGTCGACACCTTCCGATTGTTCACGCAGGGCAATGGCCACTATTCGTGGTGGAGCAACTTCGCCAACTCGCGTGCGCGCAACATCGGGTGGAGAATCGACTATGTTTTGGTGTCGCCGCAGCTGCGCGGCGCGGTGAAGAGCGCGCAGATTCACGCCGCCGTGATGGGCAGCGATCATTGTCCGGTGAGTATCACTCTCGACCCGGGACTATTTTGACTTACAGCGCTTCCATGACGGTTGCGATGCCTTGGCCGCCGCCGATGCACTGCGTCGCCAACGCGTAGCGACCCTTGCCGCGCGCCAGCAGCGCGGCTGCCTTGCCGGTGATGCGGGCGCCGGTGGCCCCCAGCGGGTGTCCCAGTGCCAGGCCGCCGCCATCGAGGTTGATCTTGGCGGGGTCCAATTCCAACTCGCGAATGCAGGCAAGCGCCTGCGACGCAAAGGCTTCGTTGATCTCGATCACGTCCAGCGCCGCGGCGCTCAAGGCAGCCCGCGCCAATGCCTTGCGCGATGCCGGAATGGGTCCGATGCCCATCACCGCAGGATCGCAGCCGATGGTGGCCACCGACCTGATGCGGGCGAGGGGCTGCAATCCGTGACGCTGCGCGAATTGCTCACCGGTGACCAACACCACCGAAGCGCCATCCGTGAGCGGCGATGAAGTCCCCGCGGTGACCACCCCATCGGCCGCGAAGGCCGGCTTGAGCGCTGCCAGGGCTTCGAGCGTAGTGCCCGGCCGAATACAGCCGTCCTCGCTCACGAACTCGCCCGAGTCCAGGCGAATGGGCACGATCTCATCGCGCAAACGGCCTTGCTCGCGAGCGAGTGCCGCCTTGCGATGCGAGTCAACGGCCATCACCTCCTGATCATGGCGCGAGATTTTGTAGCGTTTCGCAACATTTTCGGCCGTCTGACCCATGCTGATATAGGCATCCGCAAAGCGGCTCAGCAATTCGGGGCTGGGCGATTTATTGAATCCGCCCTGCGGCACCATGCTCATCGATTCCACACCGACACACAGGTACGCCTCGCCGATGCCGGCGTCGATTTGTGCTGCTGCGATCTGAATCGCCGACATCGATGAGCCGCAGAAGCGATTGACCGTCATGCCGCCGACTTCCAGCGGTAAGCCGGCCAGCAGGCCGACGATGCGCGCAAGATTCGACCCTTGGGGGCCTTCCGGATAGGCGCACCCCAGGATCACATCCTCGATCAGCGCGGGGTCGAGCCGCGTGCGCTCGAGCAATCCGACAACCACCTGCGCGGCCATGCTGTCGGGACGAACTTCCGCCAGCGCGCCCTTGCGCGCGAAGTGCTGGGGAGAGCGCGCGTAAGCGGCAATCAATGCTTTCATGAGGGCCTTATTTCAGTTCGGTAATGACGGCGTGTGCTGCGCCGCTTACCAAGAGTTCGGTATGCGAACGATCACGCTGATTGAAGCGGATATCCGCGAATTTATAGTCGTTGACCACGGATTTACCGTCGGGACTCGTGGACTTCAAGGCGCCGTTCGCCTCGAACACCACCAATGCGTCCTTGTCGTGGAAGTGCATGGGCGTCGGCTTTCCCGGCGTCCACACATAATCCCAGACCACCAGGCGATCGTTCTCCAAGAGTTTCTTCACACCCGGACGCGGGAAGGCCAGAGGCAGGCCGGTTGGATTCGGAAGCGGCGGCACGACATGATCTTTCAGCTCGATGACCACGGTCCGCGCCCCGGGTTGCGATGGGATATCGCCCTTGTGACCGAACACCGCGGTGCCTTTTTTGGACAGCGACACTGCGACGAAGTCGTGCTGCGCCGGCGGCAGCGAGGTTTGCACATCCCAGACCGTGATGCGCTCATTGTCGATCACCGGTTCCGCGGCGTGACACAAGGGCGCGAGGCACATCGCTGCGGCGAAGAGAATCGTTTTTTGCATGGGGCAATTGTACTAGGGTACGACGGTCGTGAACAAATACACGGCGAAAATCACCAGCAGCGCAATACCATGCAAGACTATGGTGCGGCCGGTGCGCAGCGCTATTGCCGCAACGAACAGCGACAGCATCAGCAGCACCGTGGATTTGAGGTCAATTCCCAGCGCCAATTTGGAATGCAGAACGAGCGATAGGACGCTGACCGCCGGAATGGTCAATCCAATGCTTGCCAGCGCGGAACCCAAGGCGAGATTCAAACTGGTCTGCAATCGGTTGAGTCGCGCGGCCCGCAACGCCGCGAGCCCTTCCGGCAGCAGCACGATGGCCGCAATGATGACGCCAACCACGGCTTTGGGAGCGCCCAAACGCGATACCAAGCCCTCCAGACTCGGAGCCAGTTTCTTGGCGAGCAGTACCACTGCTGCCAAGGACGCCAACAACAGCACGGCGCTCAACGCGGTTGCGGTGTTGCCCGGCGGCACGCCATGGCCGCTGCCGGGGTCATCCGTCTCACCGTCGAGAAAATAGCTGCGATGGCGGATGGTTTGCGTGAACACAAATGCGCCGTATATGACCAACGAGACGATCGCGATCAACACCAGTTGACTCGCGGAATAGTAGGGGCCCGGCACGCTCGAGGTGTAATTGGGAAATACCAGCGCCAGTATGGCAATGGTTGCGAGCGCGACGAACGCGGCGCTGACACCGTCGAGGCTGAAACTTTGCTCGCCATGCCGCAGTGCGCCGACGACCAGACACAGTCCGATGATGCCGTTGAGAATGATCATCACCGCCGCGAACACCGTGTCGCGCGCCAAACCTCTTGTCTGTTCCCCGCCGACGATCATCAATGACACAATCAGCGCTACTTCGATCAATGTCACGGCCAGCGCCAATACCAGCGTCCCATACGGTTCGCCCACCCGCTCTGCGACCACTTCGGCATGGTGTACGGCGGCGAATACGCTGACCGCAACACCCGCTGCGATCAACCCCACGAACACTCCCGCCATGCCGAAGTCGAAGGCGGCGCCCAGCAGTACGGCGCCGGCAAATATGGGCGCAATGATGGTCCACCATGGCAGATTGCCGCGCCAGTCTCGCGGCGAATTATCAGTATTCGACGTCATGCGGTTCGGCTATTCTCAGGATACGCGGCGCAGCACCGCGGGCCACTTATAACCGCTTGGGGCGAATAGTTGAAGCAAAAACACGATTGGCGCACCGCCGGCGTGCGGGTCATCAAGAGCGATCGGCTGGACAGCAACACCCCGCAAACGCCGGGCATGCTGCGCGCGGCCGCCGTGAACTTTGATCGGGTAGGCTCGAAGAAACTGTGGGCGGGCACGGTGATCATTCTGCCGAATGCCAAGACCGGCGCCCACCACCACGGGGCGCTGGAGAGCGTCATCTATGTGGTGCGCGGCGCCGCGCGTATGCGCTGGGGCGAGCGGCTGGAGTTTCTTGCCCAGGCCGAGGCAGGCGACTTCGTGTTCGTGCCGCCCTACGTGCCGCACCAGGAAATCAATGCGCTGAGCGATGCGCCTCTCGAATGCGTGCTGGTGCGCAGCGATAACGAATCGGTGGTCGTGAATCTCAACATCGATGCCGCGGAAAGATTCGAAGAGGTTTATTGGATAGATCCCATTCACTCCGCGCCGACCAGACCGTAGTAGGGCTACAGCGTCTTTAAATTGTCGGTTTCGCGGCGCAGATCGGCCAGGAATTTCGCGAGTTCGGCCTGGCGCTCCGGCACGCGCGCACGCCCCGCGGGCGAGATGACGCGCGCCGGCACTTTGTCAAGATTATCGGACAGCATCGACACCGCTTTGCGCGCATCCGGCTTGCCGCCATTGGGATCCACCAACGCCATGATGCGCGCGACCCCGATGGCACCCAACCAATCCAGCGCATCGGCGTCATGCAAGTACAACGCTTCGGGTCCCTGCGGATCGCGATAATACATATGCGTGCGGATCGCCGCGCGAACCGCATCGATTTTCTCCATGGGGAAGCCGCTGTCCTTCAAAACCGTGTCGATCACCCGAGCGCCCACATCCGAATGATCAACATGCGTATCTTCCCACGGTGCGAACGCCGCCATGTCATGTAGATAGGCGGCGGCGTACAGCACATCGTCATCGAGGGCGATGTGATCGGCAGCCGCCAATTCTTTCGCGAGAGCATAGTCGCGCTCGCAATGCGAGTAGCCCCAGGCCGGATTCTTGAAATGTTCGGCGGCGAATGCGCTGACCGTGAGCCGCCAATTCGGGGCGGCCGACGCCGCGGGCGGTGCAGCCGCGAGCGGCGCGCTCAAGCTCAATGCCAGGGTAGCGATCAGCAATCCATTCATCGCGCAGATTCTAACCCAGTGGCCGACTCGATCCCGCGCCGGCGACGATACGCCGGCACCTTGGGCGCCCGTAGGCAGTTCATACATATCGATATTCCTTACGTGGTCGGGCATATGTCCTACAAAGGACTGTGGACTCCATACCGGTTAGCTCACCCGCGATAACTAATACTTCACGCACGAAACTACCGCGCTGCACAATATGTCGAATTGTCTCGTTTTGCCACTCCTCGCCTCCCCGGGCTACCGCAGAGCATGACCAAGGGGGCGTGGGTGCAGGCCTTGTGGCGGCGGCAACCCGTGGCTTTGGCGGTAGGCGCTTTGGCCGGGCTGGCGCTGGTCGGCGTGCTTTTGCGAAGCGGCAGCGACCCACGCAACCGGACTGCGGCGCTCGAACGCGAAAATA
>Ga0210387_10001883_pt1 | contig 15899 bp, 9 predicted proteins | sample IncBWC7OmetaG_FD_160108 | JGI IMG/M metagenome (GOLD analysis project Ga0210387, IMG submission 160108) | Forest soil microbial communities from Barre Woods Harvard Forest LTER site, Petersham, Massachusetts, United States - Inc-BW-C-7-O ...
GGCCGGTTCGCGCGGCGCAACGATGGCCGACTTCGATTCCTATGTGTCGGACCCGGCAAAGCCGGTCCCTTTTATTCCGCGCCCCGTGCATATTGGCGGCGAGGAAGGCGCAAAAAGCTGGCAGACGTGGCTGGTCAGCGATCAGCGCGATGTTGCCTCACGTACCGACGTGTTGAGCTTTTCCACACCGGTGCTCACCGAACCGTTGAAAATAAGCGGCGAGCCCATCGCCAACCTCATCGCCTCGACCAGCGGCAGCGACGGCGACTTTGTGGTGAAGCTGATCGATGTCTACCCCGACCAGGTCGGACGCGAGCCGGAATTGGGCGGCTATCAATTGATGGTATCCGCCGATATCCTGCGCGGCCGCTACCGTGATTCATTCAGCAACCCAAAACCCATTCCTGCGGATCAAAAACAGGTTTTCCGCTTTGCGCTGCCGACCGCCAATCATGTGTTTCTGCCGGGACATCGCATCATGGTGCAGGTGCAGTCGAGCTGGTTTCCGCTGTATGACAGAAACCCGCAAACCTATGTGGACAACATTTTTTTCGCCAAACCCGGCGACTACAAAAAAGCAACGATCAAAATATTTGACGGCGTATCGGCCGCGAGCTTCGTCGATTTGCCTGTGGTCGTCGCGCCGAAATAATCGCGGCCCGACAAACACCGCGCTCAAAACAAAAGCGGCCGAGTCTTCACTCGGCCGCTGATGTCCCGAAAATTACGCGAGGCGACTATTTTTCCTTCTCGCCCTTCTGTGCCTCCGGCTTCGGATGCGCTTTCGCCGGTGGCTTTGCGCCGCCAGGTTGACCCGGCTGCCCCGGAGGATGAGCCGCACCATTTGGCTGACCCGGCTGCCCTGGAGGATGAGCCGCACCGTTTGGCTGACCCGGTTGCCCCTGTGTACGGGCACCGCCGTTTGGTTGACCGGGCGTGCGCACAAAGTTGTTCGCCTGACCGGGTTGGCCCGGTTGTCCGCCGCGTTGAGCACCGCCCGGCTGACCCGGCTGTCCGCCGCGTTGCGCGCCATTCTGCTGCCCAAATTGGCCCGCTTGCCCGCCTCGTTGCGCCGCTGCCGCTCCCGGCGACATGCTTGCGCCGTGAGCACCCACGACGCCCGGCGCATTGAAGGCCGCCGGTCTCGGAGTTGCTGCAATCGCGGGATGACCACCGTTGGCTCTGGCGCTCAGTGCCGGATTTCGGAAAGCCTCTTGCGCGTGCTGGTTTTGCGGGCCGGTCGGCGGTACATGCCGTTCGGACGACCAAGCTCGCTCCTGTGCGCTCGGTACCGCAGCAGTGCCGCCGGGTCCACCGTTGTAGCTCACCTTGGTGACGGAGACTCTGTTGATGACGGTTTCGTTGTACGTGTTGTGAATATTGGTCACGTTCACGTTCACCACGGCTCTATTGTAGGCAAATGAATTGCCGACCCATCGGCCGCCGGCAAAGCCGACGCCGACATAGCCGAAGCCGTAATTCACACCGCCGTAGTAGCCGACATGCGGCCCCCAATAGCCGACGTGGAACCTATAGACCCCGCCCACGAAACCCCAGTATCCCGGTGTCCACAACACGCCGACTTGAGGCGGCTGCACCCAGGTTCCCGGCACCCAATAATACCCGCCACCGCCCCAGCCCCAGTATCCGGGCGTCCACAAGTAACCCTCCTCGGGGCACGGCGGCTGTTCATAGTCGGGCAACGGAGGTGGCGCTTCCTGCGCTGTCACCTCACCATCGCCGCCCGATTGTTCGGCATAGGCCGGTGGCGGCGGCGGAGGTGGCGCCGGCTGTACGTACACGCGCGGCGGTGGTGGCGGCGGGGGCGGCGGCGGTCCCACGGTACGCACTACGCAGCCTGCCAACAGGGCTGCCGCGGATAACGCCGCTGCGGCGCCGACCAAGCGTGAATTCAATGAGTATTTGCTAGACATAAGTCACCCGCCATTTCTATGGTTGTGCATGAGCGTACGCAAAGGTGCGCTATTTACAGAACACTAACGTCACAGTTCATCGATCGGCTATCACTGTGAAGCGAATGTAACGGAAAGCAAAACGCCGTCGCAGATCTGCGACGGCGTTGATTTCCAAGCTGAGTGCTGCTGTTAAGCGTCGATGGACCGCTTGAACGTCTCGGGCAAGAACAGCAAGCCTAATACCAGCGTGATGCCGGCAACCACAATGGGGTACCAAAGACCGTAATAAATGTCGCCGGTCGCGGCCACCATTGCGAAAGCGATGAAGGGTAGGAAGCCACCGAACCATCCATTGCCGATGTGATAGGGCAAAGACATGGCGCTGTAGCGAATACGCGCCGGAAACAATTCGACCAGCAGCGCGGCAATGGGTCCGTACACCATGGTGACGTACAACACCAAGATGAACAGGATGAGCACCACCATGGGTTTGTTGATCGCGGCCGGATCCGCCTTGTCCGGATAGCCCGCGGCCGTCAGCGCCGCCTTGACCTTCTTTTGGAACGCTGCGATGGCGGCCTTGCGATCGGCGCCTTTGAGCACCTTCGGATCCGGCGCATCAAAGGTGGTGCCGCCGCTGCGAATACTCGTCACCGTTCCTGGCGGGGCATTTTCGCTCTTATAACTCACGCTCGCCTTGGCCAGAAAGTTCTTCGCGATATCGCAGGAAGTTGAATCGAATGGATTCTTCCCGATGGGATCGAACTGTACCGAGCATTCCTTCGGATCCGCCACCACCGTGACCGGCGCGGCTGATTGCGCCGCATACAGCGCCGGATTGGCATAGTGGGTGAGCGCCCCGAACAGCGGCATGTAGGTCAGCATCGCGAGCAAGCAGCCGGTCATGATGATGGGCTTTCTACCGATCCTATCCGAGAGCCACCCAAACAGGATGAAACACGGCGCGGCCAGCACCAGCGCGATCGCCACCAGAATATTCGTGGTGGCGCCATCGACCTTCAACTGGCGCTCCAGGAAGAACAGCGCGTAGAACTGCCCGGTGTACCACACCACTGCCTGCCCCATGACCGCGCCCAGCAAGCTGATGATCACGATTTTCAGATTGGGCCAGCGGCCGAAGGCCTCCGACAAAGGCGCCTTCGACGTGGTGCCCTGGCTCTTCATTTTGACAAACACCGGGCTCTCGGCCAGCTGCATGCGGATCCACATCGAAACGGCGAGCAGAATGATTGATATCAGGAACGGTATGCGCCATCCCCACGCCTTGAACGCATCCTCACCGATGCTGGTGCGGGTCACGATGACAACGATCAAAGCCCCGAACAATCCCAGGGTCGCGGTGGTCTGAATGAAACTGGTGTACAGGCCGCGTTTTCCCTGCGGCGAATTCTCGGCGACGTAGGTCGCCGCGCCGCCATATTCGCCCCCTAGGGCCAGGCCCTGCAGAAGACGCAATGTCAGCAGCAGAATAGGGGCCAGCACGCCTGCGGTCGCGTAGCTCGGCAACAATCCAACCGCCATGGTCGATCCGCCCATGATTCCCATGGTGATGAGGAAGGTGTGCTTGCGCCCGACCAAGTCGCCCAGGCGTCCGAACACCAAGGCGCCAAACGGCCGCACGGCGAAGCCGGCCGCGAAGGCGGCCAACGCAAAGATGAAACCCGTGACTTCGTTGACGCCCGAAAAAAATTGCGCAGTGAGTATGCTCGCGACCAGGCCGTAGAGATAAAAGTCGTACCACTCGAAGACGGTGCCCAACGATGATGCACCGATGACGAGCCATTTACTTTGCGCCACTGCCGTGCTTTTCGGCAGTCCTGCATCTGCGGACGTCGTAGCCATTGCGTATTCCCCTATCTTTTTATGAAATTCGTTCGTCGCAAACATCAAACCGTTCGATCACTGCCGGGCGCTAATGCTTGAGCTGCCCCGCCGTGATCACCGCGCGCAGCTCGGTCAGCTTGGCCTTGATCGCCTTGGCGTTCTCCGGCCCCATTCTAATCAGTAATTTTTGCCCGGCCGTGCGGCCCTCAAGAGCAGGATCGGCATAGGTGTACATGACATTGGGCCGCACGAGTTCAATCGGCCCCTTCGGTTCCGGTGTCGCCAACAAGTTGTCGATCACTTCCACCAGCCTGTCGTTGAAGTAGCCGTTGGGATAACCCAGGTTCTGATAAGACTCCTGGAATAGCGGATAGTAGTGAATGTACAGGGCGCCAAGTTGCTTCGCGTCAAGTTGACTGACCACCGCGACCATCGGCTTGTAGCGCTCGAAATTGCGCTGATCGAGGGTGGCATGCAATTCATCGCCCTTGGCCTCGAACGAACCGGCCGCCGGGTTCGCGGGCCGTTTCTCCACTGCAACCTTTTGCCGCGGCAGGTTATCGATGGTCACCACAATCTTGCGAATGAGATCCTGCGGAACGAGAAAATCCTTGACGGCATCCGCGCTGCTGATTTGGCCAAGGGCATCCCGCAAGGGCGTATCGCTGTCGGCCAATTCCGGCAGCGGCCCCGCAAAGGCTGCATTGCCGGCGCTTTGCGGCAAGGGATGAGCGATGCCGGGCTCCGAGGGCCCGGGCGCCGGAGCGGAGGGCGAACTCGGCGCGGCGGGCAAGGGCTGATTTCGGCTGCGTAGGTAATAGACGCCGGCCGCCGCCAGCACGAATATCAAGGCCGCTACGCCGACGACTGGTTTATTGATCACGCTTCCGACCCTGCAGGCTAGCTCGCATTCAACATGCGCAGCTGCAACTCGTGGCGGCGATAGTCGATGATCAGGGTGTCGAGCAGCCCCAGCGTATCCATGCCAATCAGAATCGCCGGTTCATTCGTCAACCGCCATTGCTTGAAAATGTACAGATCGCCGAATGTCACGCCGGGATCATGGATGGTAATGGATCCCAAGCCAATTGCGGGCGTGGCCATCAACTCGCCTTTTTGAATATCCTTCGTGGCGCCCACGATGGTATCGATTCTGGAGCGCGGCGCGGCGGCAATGCGAGCCAGTGCATCCTTCAGCGCACTATTTGCAATAGTGGCTTGGCCGCCGGTGTCGATGATCGCCTTGCAGCGAACTTGGCCGACAAATCCATCCACGACGACCAACGTCCCGCGCATCGAGTGGAACGGCACGCTGATAAACCCGGGGCTGGCGCGCTCGTTCTTTGAGTAGGCAATGTTGATTCGATCGTGGCGAAAATCGATGAAGATTCGCTTGCCCAGCAAACCTTCGGAACCGAGCACTCCCTCCGCGCCGCCGAGCGCGTCGGGAACAATCGGAAGAATTGCCTGATCGACTGCCACATCGCCGATGCTCAAGGTGTCGACTCGAATGGTCGGCACGGTGGCAAATCCCGTGACGCCGCGCAGGATGACGGGCGGCGAACGGTCCGTCGGGATGCCGAGCGCCAGCGCAACCAGGGCGGTTATGGCGCTATGGCTTGCTCCGGTATCGAGCACCAGACGGAAAGGCCCCCGTCCATTGATCATAACCGGCGCCCAAATGCGGCCGATCTGATCCCGACGCGTCGGCGACACGTAGCGCGGTTCGCGCGCTTCGACCATGACTTCCGTCAGTTCTTCGATGGGATCAACGACGGGGGTCGTGGGCGGGGACACCTCGGGGGCCGTAGCGCCGGTCCAAACCGGCCAACCGGCCAACGCGCCGAGTAAAACCGATGCCCCAAGCCACCGCATCCGCGCAGGGAAGCGCGAACCAAAAGCGCGTATTGTCTCTTTCAAGTGCCCGCCTCAACGCTGCAACGTCGTTATGTCGTCGTCGATCGTCTGCCCCGAAAAATCGCCTTAATCCTAAGACAGGCAGCATAGCACCGCGGTTCCCACGCACCAAAGTTCTTATGGCTTATGTCTCCCCAATGGCTCTGTCGGCGCCCACCTCGAGCGACGGCATCCGGCCGAATTTTCCGAGCCGAAAATCATTCATCGCGGTTTCGATCTCTTGCCGTGTGTTCATGACGAATGGACCGTATCCCGCGATCGGTTCGGCAAGGGGAACACCGCTTAAAACCAGGATCGTACTGTCGGCCCCTGCGGCAATATGAATGTCGCTGCCGGCGCCTTCCAAGAGCACGAGTTCGGCATCCTGAGCCTCGCGTGATCCATTTGCCGTGACAGCGCCGCGCAGCACCGCAATCGCCGCGCTGTGGCCTTCGGGTACTGACAGCGTGACTTCCCTTCCCGATTGCAGCCGCACATCCCAAACGTTGAGTTCGCTGAACGTGGCCGCGGGGCCTCGCTGCCCAGAATAGCTACCTGCAATGACCCGTAAGGTGCCGGCGCCGGCAGGCAGCACTACCTGCGGTATCTGCGCGTTGAGAATGCCTTGATATCGAGGCGGCGTCATTTTGTGCTTGGCGGGCAGGTTGACCCAAAGCTGGGCCATTTCCAGTGCACCGCCGCGCCGCATGAAAGCCGGCGAGTGAAACTCGTCATGCAAAATCCCCGCGGCTGCCGTCATCCACTGCACATCTCCAGGGCCGATCACGCCGCTGTTGCCCGCGGAATCTCGATGGGCGACTTCACCCTGATAAACGATGGTCACGGTCTCGAAACCCCGATGCGGATGTTCCCCGACCCCGCGCGGGCGCGCAGCCGGCGGGAACACCGTCGGCGCCGCGTAGTCGAGCAACAGAAACGGACTGATGTGCCGCCCCAATTGTTCGTAATTAAACAGACTTCGCACCGGGAAACCGTCACCCACCCAATGGGCTTTCGGACTGGGATAAACGCCCAATACAGCTTTATTCACAAATCACCTTTAGGATTGCGCATAGGCATGTGAATGAGGCCGAAAAGCCGCTTTTCCAGAGGCGCCGGCGTTGTGCGATCATTACGGTGCGCGAGGTCCCTTGTGAAAACCTATCAGAATATAGCCGAGCTGAAATCGCTGGTCGGATCCCAGATTGGGGTGAGCGACTGGATCACGATTGATCAGACACGTATCGATCAATTCGCCGCGGTTACGGGCGATGATCAATGGATTCATGTCGATCCGGTGCGCGCCGCCGCGGGAATGTTCGGCTCGACCGTAGCGCACGGATTTTTGACCTTGAGCCTCTTGCCTCTGTTCATTCGCAGCTCGCACAAGGTCAATGGCGCACGCATGTCGGTCAACTACGGTCTCAATCGTGTTCGCTTCCCGGCGCCGGTTCCCGTCAACAGCCGCCTGCGGGCACATTTCAAGCTGCTGGCGTTTGAACCTATTGAAGGCGGCGTGCAGCTGATCACCGAAGTGAGCGTCGAACGCGAGGGACAGACCAAACCGGTGTGCGTGGCCGAGAGCGTCGGCAGACTCTATGCCTGACCCGGCGAGCTTTCCGAAAGCGCCCTGACGTGGGCTACGGCGCTGCGGCCGAGCGCCGACAAATTGTAGCCGCCCTCCAGCATTGAGACGATGCGTCCCTGCGAATGGCGCGCGGCCACCTGCTTCAATTCACGCGTCATCCACGCGTAGTCAGATTCGATGAGCGCCATGCCGCCCAGCAGGTCCTCTTTGTGCGCGTCGAAACCAGCAGAGATGAAAATCATCTGCGGCTTGAAAGTCTCGAGCGCAGGAAGCCAATGCGTTTCCACCGCTTGCTTGGCCGCTGCCCCGCCGCTGCCCGCGGCCAGGGGAATGTTGATCATATTCGGCGCCGGATTGTTGGTGCCGCTGTAAGGGTAAAAGGGATGCTGAAAAAAACTCGCCATCAGCACGCGCTTGTGCCAGTGCGGGGGACTGAACATGTCCTCGGTGCCGTTGCCGTGATGCACATCGAAATCGATGACCGCGACGCGCTCGAGGCCTTTTTTCTCCAGAGCATAGGCAGCGGCCACGCCGATGTTGTTGAAGATGCAAAAACCCATCGAGCGGACCTGGGTGGCGTGATGTCCACAGGGACGAACGGCGCAAAACGCGTTTTCCGACTGACCGGCCATCAGCTCATCCACCGCCAACACGCCGGCACCCGCCGCGCGTTGCGCGGCGCTAAGACTGTAGGGGTTCATCGCCGTGTCAGGATCGAGCTGCAGGTAGCCTTCCGCTGGGGCGTTCTCAAAGATCGCGTCCACGTAGGCGGCGCGATGCACCCGCTTTATATCCTCAGTGCGGGCCAGCGGCGCCTCGAGGCAGCGCAATTCATCCAACAAACCGGAGGAGCGCATCTCTGCATTGACAGCGTTCAATCGATCGGGAGACTCGGGATGCCCGGCGCCCATTTCGTGGCGCAGGCAATCCGCATGGGTGATATAGGCCGTTTTCATGTGCGCGATAATACCCTTAAGCTAATGGGCCGTGAGTTCGACGTAGAGCCCGGCGGCACGGGCTTTCTCCTTGATCAGGGCCAGCACGGCGTCGATCACGGGTGTCTGCACCGAAGTGAGTCGGCCCAGTTCCTGCACCACGCCCACCAGCGCGTCTATTTCAAGACTCCGGCCCCGCTCCAAATCCTGCAGCATCGACATCTTGTGTTCGGTCGCCGAGCCGGCCCCGGTCAGCCGCCGCTCCATCATGTCGGGCGGAATGTGGACATCCAGCGCCTCATTGACGGCCTGGGTTTCCTGCATCATGGTTTTGCACAGGGCCCGCAGATTTGGGTCGCCGGTCATGGCGCCCAAGGTTGCGCCGGTGAGCGCGCTGATGGGATTGAAGCAAACATTGCCCCAGAGCTTCAACCAAATATTCCAGCGGATGTTGTCGCGTATCGGCGCATCAAAGGTTGCCGCCGTCAATGCTTTGCTCAATTCTTGTACTCGCGCCGAGCGGCTGCCGTCGGGCTCGCCGATGATGAAGCGGTTGAACTGGCGGTGGGCAATGACACCGGGCGCGATGACTTCGCAAGCGGGCTCGACCACGCAGCCGATGGCGCGCCGCGGACCGATAATGTTCCATTGGCGGCCATCCGGGTCGACGGACTTGAGATGCCGGCCCTCGAAGCGTCCACCGCTCTTATAGAAGTACCACCATGGGATGCCGTTCATCGCGGTTACGACGCACGTGTCGGGTCCGAGCAGCGGCGCAAAATCCGCCGCACTCTCGAATGCCTGATGCGCCTTAAGGGCGCATATTACGACGTCCTGGTGGCCGAAGGCGCCGGCGTGGGAATCGGCCGCCACTTTCGCGACTTTCTGCTCGCCGTGAATTTTGAGCGTCAATCCCTGTTTCCGAATGGCCTCAAGATGCGCGCCGCGCGCGACGACGCATACTTCTTGACCGGACAACGCCAGTTCCACGGCCAGGTAACCGCCGATGGCGCCCGCCCCGTAAATGCAGAACTTCATCCTACAAAGCTTAAGGGGCCGCTCCGGGCAAAGCCACTCGATTCGGCGCCGGCGCTCGCACTGCTTGGTAGATGGCCGCCGCAATCTCGTGTTGTGTGCACGGCTTCGCCAGCCTTGCAATCCCTAGGGTGGCCGGGTCGACCGGCAATTCTGCGTAGCCCGTTGCCAGAATGATGGGCAAACCCGGAAATCTCGTGTGTATGCATTCGGCGAGTTGCAATCCGGTCATCGCCGGCATCGCGTGATCGGTCAGCACGACATCAACCTTGAGACCCGAGCCCAACACCTGGAGCGCCTCGGCGCCCGAGTGCGCTTCAATTGCCGTGTGCCCAAGATCTAAGATCATCGCCGCCGTTCCGGTCATGACCAGATTGTCGTCATCGACGATGAGCACCGTACAGGGCTCGGTGGCCGGTCTGAAAGCAGCGCTCGATTCCGGCACCCGCACATGCGCCGCCGCGGCGGTGCTGGCTTTGGGCAACCACAATTCAACGAGGGTACCCGCGTTCGGCTCACTATGAATGCGCAGCAGACCACCTGACTGCGCCGCCAAGCCTTGCACCATGGACAAACCGAGTCCTGTCCCCTTTCCGGGACCCTTGGTGGTAAAGAATGGCTCCGTCGCCTTTGCGAGCGTCACCTGATCCATGCCAACTCCGGTGTCGACGATGGTGATCCTGATGTATTCGCCCGGCGGCAAAGATGGACTGTCGGCGCCGGGACCGTGCGCCTTCCCAAACCCATTGCCTGACCGGCCATTCGCCGAATCCAGCGACGGAACCCTGTCGGCCTGAGCGGTGATTTTTACGCTGCCGCCGTCCGGCATCGCGTCGCGTGCGTTTAGAGCGACGTTGAGCAGCGCCAATTCAAGCTGATTGGCATCCACCAGAAGGGGCGGCAAATCACTCGGAAATTCGCTGCTGAATGCAATTCCGTGGCCGACGGCGCGCTTTAGAAGCTCCTCCATACCGTTTACCAGCTGCGTAAAGTCCACCGCCTGGGGCTTGAGTTCCTGCTTGCGCGAAAATGCCAATAGACGCTGAGTCAAGGCCTTGCCGCGATCCGCGCCTTGAATGGCGTTCTGCAGCAGCCGCCGGATCTGCGGATCCTCCGGCAGCTTCTTTTCCAGCAAACTCAGGCTGCCCAGCACGGCCATCAGCAAATTGTTGAAATCATGCGCAACACCGCCGGTCAAGCGGCCGATGGTGTCCATTTTTTGTGCCTCGAACAACTGCGCCAGCGCCAGTTCGCGCTCGCGGGTGCGTTCTTCAATCCGCAGCTCCAATTCCTCGTTGAATTTGCGCAATTGCGCGGTCCGCTCCTCGACGCGCCGTTCGAGATCCGCGTTGAACTGCTCCAGTTGACGGGTTTTACGGTATAGATCGACGAAAACCCTGACCTTGGCACGCAGCAATTCCGGCACCACCGGCACGGGAACGTAGTCGACGCCGCCAAGCTTGTAGCCGCGCAGTTGATCGAGGTGCGCCAACATCACCGCGGATACGAAGATGATGGCCGTGTTCTGAAAGCGCGGGTGTTCGCGAATCATCGTGGCCAGTTCAAATCCATCCAGATCAGGCATGCACACATCGATGAGGATCAGCGCCACTTCGTTCTTCAGCAAGCACTCAAAAGCTTCGCGTGCTGAGCCGGCTTTGAGCAGATTCTCGCCCATCTCGGCGAGCACGACCTCGTGGCTCAGCAACTTCGCCTGGCTGTCGTCGACCAACAAAATATTGACTTTGTCAGGTGCGCTCATGGAGTCCTCAGCGATGCAGCCACATCCGCAGCGCCGACATCAGCTGCTGAATGTTTACCGGCTTTGCGAGATAGTCGGAGGCGCCCGCTTCGAGGCATTTCTCACGATCGCCTTTCATTGCCTTGGCCGTCAGAGCGAGAATCGGCAGCCGCCGATAGGTCGGATCGGAACGAATTGCTTGAATCGTTTCATAGCCATCCATGCCCGGCATCATGATGTCCATCAGCACGATCGCAACGTCGCTGCGCGCGCCCAACACGGCGATAGCCTCGCTGCCGGTGGTCGCGGTGAGTACTTCCATGCCGCGCCGCTCGAGCACGCTGCTCAAGGCAAAGATGTTGCGCGCGTCATCGTCGACCAGCAGCACCGTGCGCCGGATCAGGTCCTCATCCGAGCTGTGCAGGCGCTCGAGCATGCGCTGCTTGGCTTCCGGCAAGTCCGCGACAATCCGATGGAGGAACAGCGCCGTCTCGTCCAAGAGACGTTCCGGCGATTCAACGCCCTTCACCACGACGCTGCGCGCCATGGTGTGCAGCTTCGCGTCTTCGTCGGGCGACAGCTCGCGCCCGGTGAACACCACCACCGGGATGTCGCAGAGAGATGCATCGTCGCGAATACGCTCCAACACCTCAAACCCCGACATGTCGGGCAGCTTCAGGTCCAGCACCACACAATCAATGCTGTTGTCGCGCAGCTGCAGCAGCGCGCTCGCACCCGTGTCGGCCGTCATGATTTCGATATCATCGGAACCCAACAGCTCGGTGACGCCCTGGCGCTCGGCTTCATTGTCCTCGACCAGCAAAAGGCGCTTGCGGCGCGACTTGGCGTAGCCCTTGATGCGCGCAAAGGCATTCTCCAGGCCTTCCGTGGTGGTCGGCTTCTGTACAAAGGAAAACGCGCCGCGCGCCAAACCGTGATGGCGATCCTCGTCCAAAGTGACGATCTGCACGGGAATGTGCCGTGTGGCCGGATCTTGCTTCAGCTGGCTCAATACGGTCCAGCCGAGCATGTCCGGCAGGAAAATATCCAGGGATATGGCGGACGGATGATGCGCACGCGCCAGCGCAAGTGCATCCGCGCCGCGATGTGCGACCAATACCTTGAATCCTTCGTCCTTCGCCAGATCAACCATGATGCGCGAATAGTGCGGATCATCCTCGACGATCAGCACGACGCCGTCATTCGGCGAGAGGTTGTCGCGGTCATCGATGATTTTCTCGATCGGCCGCTCGGCCAGGCGAGTTTGCGCCAATGCGCCGTGACCGGCGGGCTGCGCGTTCTCTGCCGCCGCGGGAGCCCGCAGGGAAGCGCCGCCAAGATAGGTGAGCGGCAGATACAGCGTAAAAGTGCTGCCCGACCCCGGCATGCTGCGTAGTTGAATTTCTCCGCCGAGAAGATTGGCCAGCTCGCGGCTGATGGCCAGCCCCAAGCCGGTGCCGCCGTATTTGCGGCTGGTGCCGGCGTCGGCCTGCTGAAAGGCCTCGAATATGATGCGCTGCTTTTCCGGCGGAATACCGATGCCGGTATCCGAAACCTCGAAAGCCACCACCGAGGGCGCATGCTTCAAAACCGGATGATCCGAGTTCCAACCGCTCGCAACCGGCAACACGCTGAGTTTCACGCCGCCTTCCGCCGTGAACTTAAAGGCATTGGACAACAGATTCTTGAGCACCTGCTGCAAGCGCTTCGAGTCGGTGATGATGCTGCGTTCCAAATCCGAGGAAATGGCGATCTCGAACTGCAACTTGCGATTTTCCGCCTCGTGCCGGAACGGGCGGCCGATCATGTCGAGCAAATTGCTGAAGTACACCTCTTCCGCCTCGACAGAGACGGTGCCCGACTCAATCTTCGACAAGTCGAGGATGTCGCTGATCAAGTTCAAGAGATCGGTGCCGGCGCCGTGAATGGTGCGCGCGAACTCGACCTGCTTGCCGCTCAGGTTTCCTTCCGGATTCTCCGTCAGCTGCTGGCCAAGGATCAAAATGCTGTTGAGCGGCGTACGCAGCTCGTGCGACATGTTCGCCAGGAACTCCGATTTGTATTTGGAGGTGAGCGCCAGTTCGGTGGCCTTTTCTTCCACGGCGCGCCGGGCTTGCTCGATCTCCTGGTTCTTCGCCTCCACTTCGACGTTGCGGTCCGCGAGCTGCTGCGCCTTCTGCTCGAGCTGCTCATTGGTCTGCTGCAGTTCGCGTTGTTGGGTCTGCAGCTCGGTGGCGAGCTGTTGCGACTGCTTGAGCAGCCCTTCGGTCTGCATCGTAGCCTCGATCGAGTTCAGCACGATGCCGATCGAAGTGGTCAGCTGCTCCAGGAAAGACATCTGCAAATCGGTGAACGCGCCCAGCGATGCCAGCTCGATGACGGCCTTGACCTGACCCTCGAAAGACACGGGCAGCACGATCGCATTGCGCGGCGGCGCGCGAAACAAACCGGAACTGATGGGAACGACGCTGCTCGGCATCTCCGTGATCAACATGCGTCGCGCGTCGCGCGCGCATTGGCCGATCAAACCCTCGCCCAGTTCGAGATGCGCCGAATAGCCGTTCGCCACATCATCCGCATAGGCGGACAGCAGCTTTAGCGCCGCATCCGCGCCGCCTGTCTGCACTTGATAGATCACGCCGTGATGCGCGCCGACCAAGGGAGCGAGTTCCGACAGCAGCATGCGGCCCACCGTGGTCAGGTCGCGCTGACCCTGCAGCATGTTGGTGAAGCGCGCCAAATTGGTCTTGAGCCAGTCCTGTTCGGTGTTGCGATCCGTGGTCAGACGCAAATTCCCGATCATGGTATTGATGTTGTCCTTGAGTTCCGCCACCTCGCCGCGCGCTTCGACCTGCACCGATCGCGTGAGGTCGCCCTTGGTGACGGCGGTCGCCACTTCGGCGATGGCGCGTACCTGAGTGGTGAGATTCGCCGCCAGCAAATTCACGTTGCCGGTCAGGTCCTTCCAAGTTCCCGCCGCGCCAGGCACGTTCGCTTGACCCCCCAACCTTCCCTCGACGCCGACCTCGCGAGCAACGGTCGTGACCTGGTCGGCGAAGGTGGCGAGCGTATTCGTCATGTTGTTGATGGTTTCGGCCAAAGCCGCGACTTCACCCTTCGAGGCAACCGTGAGATTTTGTTTCAAGTCGCCGTTGGCCACCGCGGTCACGACTTTCACGATGCCGCGGACTTGCTCGGTCAGGTTCGCCGCCATGACGTTGACCGTGTCGGTCAGATCCTTCCACGTGCCGGCGACGCCGGGCACCTGGGCCTGGCCGCCGAGACGCCCCTCGGTACCGACCTCGCGTGCCACGCGCGTCACTTCGCCGGCAAATCCGTTGAGCTGATCGACCATGGTATTGATCGTGTTCTTGAGCTCGAGAATTTCGCCCTTGACGTCGACCGTAATTTTTCGCGACAAGTCGCCGCGCGCCACGGCCGTGGTCACCTCCGCGATGTTTCGCACCTGAGTGGTCAGGTTGGCCGCCAGTAGATTGACGTTGTCGGTCAAGTCCTTCCAGGTGCCGGCGACGCCGGGCACCACGGCCTGGCCGCCCAACCGGCCGTCGGTGCCGACCTCGCGCGCCACGCGCGTCACCTCGCCGGCGAATGACCGCAGCTGATCCACCATGGTATTGAGCGTTTCTTTCAGCAGCAGAATTTCACCGCGCACATCGACGGTAATCTTGCGCGACAAGTCGCCGGTGGCGATGGCGGTTGCGACCTCGGCGATGTTGCGCACCTGCGCGGTCAGGTTGCCGGCCATCGAGTTGACGTTGTCGGTCAGATCCTTCCACGTGCCGGCGACGCCGGGCACTTGCGCCTGGCCGCCGAGCTTGCCCTCGGTGCCGACTTCGCGCGCCACTCGCGTCACCTCGCCGGCGAAGCCGTTCAACTGGTCCACCATGGTGTTGATGGTGTTCTTCAGCTCGAGAATTTCGCCCTTCACATCGACGGTGATCTTGCGCGACAAGTCGCCGCGCGCCACCGCCGTGGTCACTTCGGCGATGTTGCGGACCTGCCCGGTCAAATTCGAGGCCATCGAATTGACGTTTTCCGTCAGGTCCTTCCAGGTACCGGCCACGCCCGGCACGTTGGCCTGGCCGCCGAGCTTGCCCTCTGTGCCCACTTCGCGCGCTACGCGCGTCACTTCAGAGGCAAAGCGGTTCAGCTGATCGACCATGGTGTTGAGCGTTTCTTTCAACTGCAGAATTTCGCCCTTCACATCGACAGTAATTTTTCGCGACAAATCGCCGTTGGCGATGGCGGTGGACACTTCGGCGATGTTGCGTACTTGCGCGGTGAGGCTTCCGGCCATGGAATTGACGGAATCAGTCATGTCTTTCCAGGTGCCCGCGACGCCCGGCACCTGCGCCTGGCCGCCCAATCGTCCCTCGGTGCCGACCTCGCGTGCCACGCGCGTCACTTCGCCCGCGAAGGAGCGCAGCTGATCGACCATCGTATTCAGAGTTTCCTTGAGCAGCAGGATCTCGCCCGACACGGTCACGGTGATTTTCTTGGACAAGTCGCCCTGCGCCACTGCGGTCGCGACCTCGGCGATGTTGCGCACCTGACCGGTGAGATTTGAGGCCATGGAATTGACCGAATCCGTCAAGTCCTTCCAGGTGCCCGCCACGCCTTTCAATTGCGCCTGGCCGCCGAGCTTGCCCTCAGTGCCCACCTCGCGCGCCACGCGGGTTACTTCGCCGGCGAATGCGTTCAACTGGTCCACCATCGTGTTGATAGTGTCCTTGAGCTCGAGAATTTCGCCCTTCACATCGACCGTGATTTTCTTCGACAGGTCGCCGTTCGCGACGGCGGTGGTCACCTCGGCGATGTTCCTGACCTGGCCGGTCAAGTTCGATGCCATGGAATTGACGTTCTCGGTGAGGTCCTTCCACGTGCCGGCGACACCGAGCACATTGGCCTGGCCGCCCAATCGG
>Ga0210387_10001886_pt1 | contig 15895 bp, 21 predicted proteins | sample IncBWC7OmetaG_FD_160108 | JGI IMG/M metagenome (GOLD analysis project Ga0210387, IMG submission 160108) | Forest soil microbial communities from Barre Woods Harvard Forest LTER site, Petersham, Massachusetts, United States - Inc-BW-C-7-O ...
CTTTACAGTATTTCCCATAAACCTCAGACTTGCCTAGCACAATCCAGGATTCCAGGTTGACCATGATTGCCCAATTAGTCTAATGTGGCCACCAATGCCATTAATACTGTCACTAAGTTGGTGGAATGTGGAGACTGGTCAGAATTGCCACACTGACATGGTTCCAAGTACACGAGCACAGGCATCAATATTTAGTTGTTTCATCTGCTTACTGAACCATTAATTGTGGGAACAGATATATGGTCATGAATGAGTTTACACCCGCAGTCGATGTCGACGTCGTTGCGCTGCATTGTGTCACAGAGGGCCGACCTCTATCAAACTACTGTGTGTTACATGGATGAAGTGCTCACACTTGACAATTTGAAGCCTATTGCAAAAGGAGTGAGACCGGATGAAATCACTTTTAAACGTTTTAAACGGCTACCAAATCGGAAATAGACTAATATTGTTCTTTGCTGTCGTCTTGTTCGTATCGGAGTACATCCCGCCATTGCAGTCCCTTCGGAAGAATTAGGCTGTAAAAGCAAGCAGTTCAACATATGGACAGATCGAATGAAGGTTAAGATGTTGCGTCGGTCTTAGGCTTCAGGAGATGAGGCAATGGCGCAAAGACCCGGCGCACCCCAACTTGTAAATGGCCGAGGTCCCATGGCCAAAGGAAAAAGATTCACCTGGATTGCGAAGGAATGTCAACTTCGCCCGTGGCCATATCAATACGAACGAGTTTTGTGATCTCAACCGCTGGTCGCTGAGAACATCTTTGAAATTTGCTGTTCTAGTCAGAGCAGGATCCATCAAGGACGTGAGCGACTTACAATCTGAAGATGCGGGGGATGGGAAAACAATGCATTATAGGACTACCCTGCGGTGTTTCCCTAATAGTGCAGGTGTATTGCACTATTTCCGCGATGCGAGACCTGCCTTGGCTGGAATCTCCTGATGGAGGTTCGGACGAGCCCATAAATTCGAATCTGATTTTACGAGCAGCTTTTTACTGTTCGTAACACGCTGTTCCACTAGTCAAGGTCGGCAAAACCCAGATCACGTGCAGCTGCGATAAAAACGTTCGACTGACCATAATTTAAATTTTCAACCTCTCCTCCTTTATCCCTATCACCTCAATTTCCTCGAATAAGCAATGGTTTTCAAGGTTGCTGGTGAGGAAAGAGTTGTATTGAACATGATCTACTGTGATCTGAAACCTGGATGTAGACATTTCTCTCGCCGCCTTTGGTCGCAAGGAGATCGAAATCGCTGAGGTGCCTGGGATAACTCTTTTATTGCTTGATTGGTCTGACACTGTATGATCTGATCAGAATGAGATGCCTGGTCTCGTTTACTTGAGAAAGAAGGTAAGGATTGACTCATCGCACCAGCCGATCGAAATCTGAAAGTTACACCGCTTCAGCACGGAGCCTCCCAGCCATTGAAGGGTGCTCGCATTGCAGGATGCCTCCATATGTGTGTTACTTTTTTGCTAGCATAGTTCATCAAGGCGCTTGGTTTACTACATACCTTCCTAGGACCATCCAAACCGCCGTACTCATTGAGACACTTACTCACCTTGGGGCAGAAGTCACTTGGTCGTCTTGTGTATGTCATGTATCCATGTTGTGTCTCATGTGTAACATCCTTAACCCCTTCCATAGAACATCTTCTCGACTCAAGACCATGCCGCTGCTGCGTAGGTTACAAACCATAAAAATAATACGTGATCTAATTCTCTTCACCTAAATATAGAATTGCTGCCACTGGCGTTCCTGTCTTCGCATGGAAGGGCGAGACTGAAGAAGAATACACTTGGTGTGTCGAGCAGACAATCGCCGGTTTTGCTGGTGGGAAAGCCTTGAACATGATTCTTGACGATGGAGGCGACTTGACAAACATTGTACACGAGAAATACCCTCAATATCTGAACGGTAAGTCATCACTCACCCACTGCAATAAAACTCAACTCAAGATTCACAGATATCCGCGGTGTATCCGAGGAAACCACCACCGGTGTTCACCATCTTTACAAGGCTTTCCGAGACGGCAAACTGAAGATTCCCGCCATTAACGTCAACGACTCTGTTACCAAGTCCAAGTTCGACAACTATTACGGATGTCGTGAATCTCTCGTTGATGGCATCAAACGTGCCACTGATGTCATGCTTGCTGGCAAGGTTGCTGTCGTTGCTGGTTTCGGTGATGTTGGTAAAGGGGTGCGGTATGATTGACTTTAGATCTGTCGCGGTTACTCATCCCATGGTCTAGTGTGCTGAATCCTTGAGGTCGTATGGAGCTCGTGTCTTGGTCACGGAGATCGACCCCATCAATGCTCTTCAGGCTGCCATGGCTGGCTATGAAGTCACCACGATGGAAGATGCCGCTCACAGGTCCAACGTCTTTGTCACCACCACCGGAAACAGGGACATCATAACGGCCGAACACTTCTCAGTCATGCCTGAAGATGCCATCGTTTGCAAGTAAGTCGAGGCCCCAATTCAATTCAACGACTTTTCCTGACCGTCTATCCCTAGTATTGGTCACTTCGATGTTGAGATCGATGTCGCCTGGTTGAAAACCAACGCAAAAGAGGTTGTCAACGTTAAGCCCCAAGTTGATCGCTTCACCATGGCTTCGGGTCGCCACATCATTCTCCTCGCTGAGGGTCGTCTCGTCAATTTGGGGTATGATCTTTCTTCTAGTCCACCGTGCCTGTAACCCACTGACAGGGAGCGTTGTCTTATAGATGTGCCACGGGCCACCCGTCCTTCGTGATGTCATGTTCCTTCGCCAACCAAGTCTTAGCCCAGATTGCCTTGTGGACCACCCCTGAGAAATTCCCCCTCGGCGTACATATGCTTCCCAAGGAACTCGACGAAGAAGTTGCCCGCGCTCACTTAGCGCAGCTCAACGTCAAGTTAACCACTCTCAGCGAGACCCAGTCCAGCTACCTTGACATCCCCATCAATGGGCCTTACAAGGCTTCCCACTACCGTTACTAGGTGCCTATTTAAATGCCCGTATACATCGACGGCCTCAACGAGCCCTCGCCATATAAACGGGAGAATGGGATCTTCAACGTCCTTATTGAGTGGATGTCGTGTGATGCCTTCATTCAACGCTCTTGGCCGGAGGCTGGGCGTTTTAAAATGGTCGAGTAAGTACAACCTAATGTGGAGGCTTCCGGAGGTGGATGAAGGTGTTGGATCGATAACAGGCCTCAACGCGCCTTGATTGTAATAAGTAATTGCTGAAAATATGTTTTGTCACCAACCCGAATTTTCGTATGGGAGTAAGGTTTTTGGTACGATGGTCAACGGTCCACGTGTATGTGAATCTTAGATCGAGCACAGCCATCATGATTTGTTCTCTCTTTACAAACTTCTAAAAACTTATCCTCGCAACCGTGACCTTAGTTCTCGATCGATCGTCAGTATGGCCGACGTCTCCGCGCTTGGTCCCATAGATCCTGCCTCTATCACAGAGGGAGGGGAAAAGGAGAAATCCGCCCCATGGATTGTCAGGAAACTTGTTGGGGTGAGTCAATACTACGCTGTCTTGACTCTCGACCGACAAGCTGTTACAGTTCTGGATGGGTTGGGATTGAGCAGTTTAGATTCAAGCATTGAAATGAAAATATTGACCGTAACGTTTGTTAGTCGATGACAGGGAGGATCGTTATGTCCTCATATGAATCTCTGAGAGCTGCTGGTACAAGCGTGGTGTGCCTTTCTCCGGTGAGCTTGGGTCAAATTGGATCGTTGCGGATCCAACTGACCCCTTGTCATGTCTATTTTTGTTTTTGTGTAGTGGGGTGATTCCTCGCCTTTGCTCCTCCCATGCATCCGATTTAGAGATCTTGCAGTCCACTCTATAATTGCCGCCACAGTAAGTGCGACATATGTACGTGAACATGTATCGCTGAAAAGTTAATGCCGTAGGGGGGCATGGCAGTCGTTGCAGCCCCGGTCATGGGTCCTGTGTCTGATGTCATCGTCTCTTCGCTCGGAGACTCCATCCTTGTCGAAATCGGGTTGCACGCCGGGTTTGACCTGACCACACATGTAGCAAATGATTTGGTCATAGACCAACCTATTAAACACGTGGTACCGATACACTCAAAGAGGCTCGAGACGACTGGCGTGAAAGTGTTGCTGATTACTCTCCAGTATAAACACACGGTGAAAGATGCTTCTTTAGGGTTTTATCGCAGTAGTTTGCATCAGTAAGCGGAATAACTTGTGGAAGTACTTGAGTTTCTGATTTTTGGGCTTGCAGAGATAGTTCGCTTTTTGCTTCAGTCAAGGATTACTTGGCCGTGGAGAAAGGATGGTTTTCGCCTTACCTTTTCGCCAGTGGCCGCCGACCTATTATACCGAGGACCATGAAACCTGATATTATCTTCTGTCATGGACCTTTCTTGGCAGGTGAGGCGAATTTTCATTATTAACATTTATATTCTCGCTCAGAAACACATACATTGTCTTGCTGAAGGCGATTACAGAGTCGGAGAAACGTTGCTAGCCGAATCTGCATCCGTCATAACACTCTGCTCTCCGCCCCCACCGGTGGACGCCCCAACTTCACCGACGCCCGCTCATCAGAACTCCCTTTCTGTCTCCAACCTCCCATCGTTATCGAACATATTTTCCCGTTCACGCACTCCCTCCCCCGAACCCACACTGACGCCATTGCCTCAACCCCCTATCCCACGCCGAATGGTGATTCTCGTAGTTGGTCTAAAACCCCACCGGAAATTGTGGACAACCAGCGCCCGCCCAAGCGAGAGTGTAATGAATTACCTTTTGCTTAACGGGACTCCCGCAGTAGTCGTTCCCGTCAAACTAGGTGCCCCATTGATGGCTTGGGATGGACTTACGCTGGAGCAGCTGTGGAAGGTAGAATTGCCCCCTGAAGGAAGCGAAACGAGTAGTTCAGGGCGATACGAGGGCATTGTGAATGTGTTGTTTGAGTATTTGGATTTGTGTATTGATTGGGAGAGGATCTTGCTTCAGGGAACTGGAGACGGCAAAGAAGGGGGAGATGATGGAAAGCTGGCGTTGAAGGATGCATTGAAATTATTAGTGGCTGGTGCTGTAAGGAGTGGCGAGAGTAAGGCGGTGAAGAAAGAGGTGGATGAAGCGAGATGTGGGGTTGCTATGTGGAGAATTCCTTAAGCAGAACCTACTATCTCACAATGCATAGCATCGGTTCTCAGTACTAGTATTTGCTATGCATTATGTTATGCACTATGAGATCGTATTTTGGATGATAATGGGTCGGGTTGTTCTGGCAGAAGTCTATATGAGATAGTCAACTGTACTTCAAATTTTCGGCCAAATGAGTCATCGGCAAACAATCGCCCGCACTTTCTGTGCCTTAACTTCGTACTCTTAACATCGATATTGTCTTTGCCATAACTTTGTTATATGCTTATCAGGAACGATTATGTATTCTTCTGGACTACCAGTCACGTCAAGTGAGTTTGTCAAATATCTTAAGTCAGGCTCTGGCTCTTACAAAGTTGTTAGTGGATGGGCATCTCAATGGTTCCCCGCTTCGTTTACGGCAACAGTAAAGATCGAAGGACAGGAACAAGCTGTGATATTCCCCAGCACCGAGCACTGGATGATGACTCAGAAAGCACTCCTATTCTCGGATGTATCCATTGCACGAGAAGTGCTGTCCCTCACAGGCACGTCCAAGTCGGAGATGGCTTATGTAAAGTCGCTGGGACGCAAGGTCAAGAACTTCGATGAGGATGTGTGGAAGGGCGAGCGGAAACGGATTGTGTTAGAAGGGAACTTGCTCAAGTTCAGGCAGAATGACGAGTTGCGGAAGAAGTTGATGGAAACTGGCGATAAGATGATCGTGGAAAGTAGTCCTCGGGATCGGATTTGGGGAATTGGATATGGGGAGAAGAATGCGATATCGAATGCTGGTAAATGGGGTTTGAATTTGTTGGGGAAGGCTCTTGTAGAGACGAGGAGGATATTGAGGGAGGAAGAAGCAAAGAGTCTGAGCCACTGCGACTAGTAAACGCAGGACCTTCTGATCCTAACAAGAGTAAATATGAAGTGCGGTTCCGGTCTCAACTTTTTTGGACTCATTGCTATATGCTTCTTTTACCTTCGAGAGGGCAGCTGAGAGCAGTTCAGAAATACATTTTCTTATCTACCCTGCGGCTGGGCAGACCGTATTCTTGTTCAAAGCTTGTTCTATGAAGAGTTTTTAGTTATACTGATTGAACGCCGATTGAACGTTAGATAGAATACTTAGGCAAAGCTATGCTACCGACAAACCTAAAACTGGAGACCGATTCGACAACCAGGTGCTAGCGGCGTGGGGGTTCGGGTTCGGCGCCTTACCCAGATTTGTAGCTGGCTCTCGCTATTACCTCTTTCCTCTGAGTCCGATCTTGCTGTGCCACAACTGTGCTATTGCGCTCGATTCGCGTCTGAACTACGAACCACGTGTCTTTATGAGCCAACTGCAGCCTTGACAGAAAGAACGCGAATCACCTTGATACACGATCTCGGATTGTAGGAGTACCTCACCGTTCCGCAGTGAATAAAGATCTAGAATGAGCTAGAAGGTGGTACCACTTATTTAATTATGAAGACATTCCCTTTTCGGGCGGTCACGCTCAAGACAAAAACCCACAGAATAGCCGAGATATATATTACTTTCGAATTACATACACGGTATGAGTGAAGAAAATCTTGAGAAAATCGTAGTCGAGAAAACCGATCGTCGGTATTCGATCATGTGATATCCAGAAATAAGCATACAGCGTTTTTTGGGTTTTTGGACTGGAGTTACGGGTTCGTTTTCAATTTGAAGTGAAGTAAATGTAGTGGCGAGCGTGAACCCATTTTTATTGTTATTTAATGATTTTATTGTACAAAATTCTGGGATGACTCAATTTACACTTAAACAGATCGTGGGAATTAAAGTTGTATATCACTTTGCTCTCAAAGTTGGCGCCTCACAACAACTTCCCGTTGTTCTCTGCTTTAGACTCTACTCCTGATCTGGTTCATCTTCTGTCTACGTCGTTCTCCTGATTTTTCTCTTCCACTTCCCATAGTCGTGGTCCAAGAAAACAAATCTTGTCATCGGGAAGTCATCTGTGCACATCCTTGCCATCTGGTGGTCCTTGCGTGCAATCTGACACACATACGATGGTCTCACCTTCCGTTTCGACTGCAAGAGTACCGCCACTTTCGTACGCTGACCGTGCCAAGAAGGCTCAAAATATCAAATCTCCTAATTCAGTCCCACCTCCACACACCGTTGTCCACTCTGCACCTCCTAGTGGTAGTAATACTTCGACTGCCTCTGGCAGTACCGCTTTATCCAACTCCTCTGCGTCCCAGTCCAACTCTAATCCCACAAGCGTAGATATCACCCCCAGTTCGTCCATTATTCTCACTACAAGGCCTTCTTCCCCTTTACCTCATACGGCTGATGTTCCCGATATCAAACCCATGAACGGCGATTTACGCGCCACCAAGGATTTGACTCCAAAATCACCATCGACTGCGGCCGCTCAGTCTTCTCCTCAAAAGCTACCACCCACCGTCAATGTGTGGAGTCTTCGCAAGGAACAAATGGCTGCTCAAGCCCAGGCTGCTCGTACACCTTCAACCCAGAGTATGCCACAAATATCTAAACCCCCGGTTGTGTCACGAAATCCAGCCACCCCTCGACCACCTCCTTCTCGGCCTTATTCCGACAAGCTACCCAATGGTCCTCATGGACTGTCCTCTATCAAGTCTAACCATGGCCTTACATCACCGGTGGTAATGGCTAGCGATGATCCTTTTGTCGTGCGCCTACCTGCTCAGAATTCTCGTGCTCCACGGTTACCTTTGCCAATTCCAGCAGTAGATGATACGGAAAGTTGGCCCGAGGTAGGAAAATCGTTGTCTTCCACCGCTACGCCTTCCCTCCACAATCCTGCTGTTATGGATGTTCTTCCTGGGACCAAGGATGAAGGCGAGAGTACTAAGGGGCCTGAAGCCGTGAAGCCCGTTTCGGTTACACCTAGGAAGAGTGCGTTCATCGTTTCTTGAATTCTTTCTTGCGCTATCTTTCCATTCCGGATTTCAAACTTCACCATCGTTTTCCTCTCTTGCCAAGACGTTTCGATGCAACATGCTAACCTGAGAAATATTGTGGACTTGCCGTTCAACAAACACAGGTGAAAAAACTAAGTGGGTGCCCATACCACCAGAAGAGCTCCAAGCCGCATCCGATGCCACAGTCCAGGCTTTCAGTCGACAATCGCATTCCCGTAACCAATCCCAGCATGCCCACCCTCTCGTGAAACCAACACGGAATCATACTCAGGGCTCTGGATCTGGCTCAGGCCAAGGTCAAAGTCGAAATCACTCTGGTCGCAACTCAACGGCGCAATCTGCTTCGCAATCCAGAGTCCATAGTCGTGCAGGCAGCATGCATTCGAGCCCTCGACATCCCCGAGGTAGAAGACTCCCTGGGGATGATAGCCCTGATACCGGAACTACTGGACAGGGTGGGGTCATTGCAGGTGTCGTCAGCAACTCCCCCAGCACGAGCTCACCACAACCACAAGCGTATGTCGACCCCGGACTGAATGGCTCCATAGCATATCCGACTCCCATGTACGGCCCCGCCCCTGCTCAAGTTGGAAGTGGCCCTACGACATACTACCCTCAGCAGCAACCCTCCCATCTCCCTCCCACAATCCCACAAAATCAGAACCAGCCGCATTCGCAACATTATCGTCACTCCTCTTCGCATTCTCCTTTGAACGCTCCTTACGGACTCTCGGGCCCGGGAGTGAGTGCAAATGGATATCACCCAAGTCAGAGTCCGGCTCTGCCACCGCCACCACAAGGTTACGCTGGTGGTCAACCGCCGTATCAATTGTATCCGCCATATGGACAGCCTGAATATACTCACGGTCCTACCCAGCCGTATATGTATTGGAATGGCCTCCCTGGATCAGGCCAGCACAGTCCATCGTATCCTCCACCGCATTCATCACATTTCCGCCCACCGCACCATCGGCAGCAACACGGAGACATTGGGAAACCAGACGGTGAGGTACCGCCTCCGACGATGATTGTGAGGCCGCCGCCTCCGGGAGAGTCGCAGGCCGTGGCGGGATACAGAGCACTCGGCTCTGCAACTCATGCTGGTGGGGGGCTTGCATTAAAAACAACGGAGAGACCGGTTGTATTTGGGAGTATTGGGATTCCGGGTGCTAGTAAGTGTCCAAGCCCAGCTCCACCGAGTTCGTCGGGTGGCGATGACGGCGTAGAAGAAGGGGATGTTAGCGAGAAGGCGTTTACAGCGTTTTCGATTGGTATTGCTCCAGGGGAAGGCGCTCCGTCACGTTTGCGATCACGGACGCGCTCGTCTACAGCACGGAGTAGGACTGAGACAGCTACTGAGAATGGCAGGCACATGTCGGATTTGACCAATGGTGGAATTCGGGAGGTGGTTGGGGAGGTGAGGAAGAAAGGACTTTGCAAGGATGAAGGTTCTGTCACCGGTGCTGGCAATGGTGATATGAAAGTCATTGATTTGACTGATACGGAGACGAGGTGGGAATTTGGGACTACTGGCCATCCCGAAGTGGACGAGAATCCGGTCTCGCCTCCAGAACCAGAGCGGCAGCAACCACCGAGTGCCATGATATCACCAAGGCCATCCTATGGACATCAACTTCCCAAGGTTCCCACTATTGCAGGCTTAGATTCTCCAATTCTGCCTGTGGAGAACCCAGTGCCTTTACCAATGCCCTTGACTTCTCCAATGGAGGTGCAGATAACATCGCCGCCGGTATCGTTGCCGTTCCCAATTCAGGGGCTGAGACCTGTGCTGTTCTCGGAGATAAATGGTCAGGGTGGGAGTGATGAGTGGGAAGTGAAAGACTTTGGGTACGGGTTTGGGCCTGCGAGTGGGACTGGGTATGCCGCTACTATTACGCGAGAGGGGATACTGGAGAGAGAGAGGGAGAGAGCAAGGCAGAGAGAACGAGAGAAGGCTGAGAGGGCCGAACGGGAGCGGGCGGAGCGTGAGATAGAAATGGAGAGAGAGCGAGAACAGGAGAGGGAGCGTGTGCGAGAGCGAGACATGGAAAGGGAGAAGGAGAGAACAAGGGAGTTGGAGTTCGCGCGTCCAAGGCGCGGTTCGTATAGCGGGTATGGTGGGTATGAGCGGGGTGGATTTGGGGGACGAAGAGGGCGGGGGGGAAATGGCGGATACAGTGGGAGGGGTTTCAACCGACATCTCAATCGCGGAACGTATCAGCCCTCACAACAGCAGCGACAACCCCCGTTTTCTATCACTCCCCCACCACACTTTCAGCCTTTGGTGCCTCTCAACGATCCTTCTAATGCATACTACCCTCCGCAGCAACATCTGATGACATACATACCTTCGAGTTTTGAATCGTACCAGCCTCCACCACCGGCTCCGACTCCGGCTCCGGCTCCAGCACCCCCCCAGCTAACGCCGCCGGTTCCTGTCCCCTTGTCATCTCTCTCATTCCCCTTGGATCCAGTTCGATGGTATCTTCTTGGCCAACTAGAATACTATCTAAGTCCGCAGAATATGGCTCAGGACTTTTTCCTCAGACAACAGGTAATTTTTTTTTCGGCAGTAGTCTTGATATCTATCTGATGTCTTGCATCACATAGATGGACTCGCGAGGTTGGATTCCAATATCCCTCATTTCTTCCTTCAATCGCGTTAGGCAGTTAACTATGGACGCGCAGCTTGTCAGGAATGTCCTCATTCTCTCGACTTTGGTACAGGTCGAAGAGGACTGGGTACGTATGGGTGGTTGGGAACAATTTGTGTTACCAGATGCACCAAGGAGTACTGTGGAGGGGTTTGTAGCCGGACCGTTCGAGGCGCAGGCCCTGCCTTATCATGAAGATAAGGGAGACGTACATATTCGGGCAGAGGGGGAGGTGGAGGATGGTGAAGGAGATGGTGAAGGAGATGGTGAATGTGAGGTGGAGGAAGACGAGGAAGAAGACGTGGTATTTGTAATGGGCAGAGAGGCAGGATCATGGTCACCTGAACGGCCTACCTAGTGGATCGGACTATAGACTTCGGTCTGCTCTGCTGCCCTGGACATCCATACCGATTCGACGGGCACACAAATGTATGGAATAGGTTCATTCCGAGGGGTTCGTGTTGTATGTTGGCATTCCCCGTTGGGTATATCTGTTCTGGTTCAAGGTTTCAATTCTCGTTGTTCCTGGGTATTTTGTATCTCTCCCGCTGTCACGTCTTACCTCTGTTAATCTTTCGCATATCACCTATCCGCATAAACCTTTTACAATCGATAATTCACTGTTAAGGCAAAGCAAACATGTTTATTCACACCACATTCATCATGTTCTGGCAAAACTGATGTAGCCCAGACAACCAAAAGACATTCGTGAATCCATACCAGCAAGAACAAGGATAGGTCTATTAAACATTCGCTGGAAATTTGCATGGTTCAAAATTTCCATCTACCAGAACCATCTGTGATCTAGCTTCATTGCACCCTTCATCATTTGGTGCACCCATCATTCATCCTCAGTTATAGTCATTCAGAACTGATCTTAGGGAATTCTTTTGACCTACTCTCACCTTTATCACCTTTGAGATTGTTATTGGTTTGAGGATTTATTTTATATATTCTCAGCTGATTAATTGATTACTGAGTCACTTCCTCTCATCAAAAGAAAGTGATTGGTTAAAGGAATAAGAATTTTATCCTAATTTAGGCGAGTTATTTCTACTGTACAAAAGTAGTGGTGACTTATCAGTAGGGTTGCCAAAGTTCAGTTCTGTCCGGTTCTTCAAGGATTTTGTTGAACCTAGAACCAGACTTTAGGTTTGGTTCAGGCAATGTGCCAAACTTCGAACTGAACCATTGGTTCAGGTTCAGGGTGGTCCAGTTCTAGTTCAAGGAAGGCTCGAACTAGAACCAAACTTTTTATATACCAAAAACTCTGTAAAACCATTCAAAGCTATGTAGACCACTACTTACTTGCACAGAGCCCTTCAATAGTATTGAGATCCAAAGACAGAATTGAAGACAGCAGTGGTAGCAGCAATATAAAGTCTAGCACCCACCGTCAAGCATGTCAACCATGCCTCTGACCACTCAGATGGGTCTAAAGTCGACAATTTGATTGTGATTTGATGGTTGGTCTTGTGCATCCAGGTTCAGCAAGGTTCAGAGATTTTGAACCTTGTCCGAACCCAGAACTGAACTTGTGGTCCGGTTTTGCACAACCACCAAACCTTGGACCAAACTTCAGTCCAGTTCTGAAAAGTTCAGGTTCGAACTTTGGTTCAGAACCAAACTGCAGCATCCCTACTTATCAGCCTGCATGATAGCAATTTTATCTGCTATGTTGGCTTTACCACTTTCAGTTCTGCATTCCATTCATTTTGCAAGTTCTGAAACCAGAAACCAAGAGAACCTGAACAGAACCATCCAGGAGACATGTTGGATTTGTTCTGGAAATTGTAGAAAGCCCAACAAAGCACATGAGTGTATTCCAGCTATAACAATTTCATTAATCTTTTGTTCAGAGCTTACCATAGCCATAGAACATGTGAAAATTGTCACAAAGAGCCAGGACAGGTGACTCAAGCATTGCCATATTGAGCACTGATCAGGGTTTAAAAAGTTCATTTGTTTGGTCATGGTAAAGTCCTACCAGTCTCCTTTAGTACTATCATAATCATTACACCTACACTTCAGTTTCTTGTTACACTCTAAACTGGGGAGTAAGACCATAAGCACACACTGGGCCTGATCACATCATACTGGGGCCCCAACAAAGTGGATGAAACAAGGATAGACTTAGTGGGGTTGGATAGAGGACTTTGGCTTCAACCTACAAAGGTTGTGCCCCTTTCACCCAAGTGTCCTCAAATTTCACAGCACAAAGATTATTAAGTCTCAGGGGACTCAGACAGATAGAGTCAGACAGATAAGCAGGTAATCAGACAAGGGGGAGGTTAAGCAGGTAACTGGCAATATTTGAACTAAGGAATACATGGGTAGATACTAGTATAAGTATTGGGGATGATCAGGGAGTGATGGGGATTATGAGCATAAAGTGAGGGGAAAGCATATGGGCATAGGAGTGGAGTGGACATAGTACAGGGTAGTGATGGGCACGGGTTAGGGTAACCTGCAGGTTTTTTGTGGGTTTTTCTCTGGGTATGGGTGCAGGTAGTGGCTTTTCAACCTGTGTGAAACCCATACCTGTATAGGCAGGTCATGGGTTTTGCCATAATTGATGATTGTTTGGCTGTAGCCTGTCATGGCATAGCTAAAATCGAAGCTTATTATAGAATTTTGAAGCTTTTAAAATAAATCAGTACTAAAAAATTTAGGATGAAAGCTAGAGCAGTTTTGAATCATATAGATACATAAGGTATGACTTGAGCTGCCCTCTCATCCTGCCCCCATATCCATGGCTCCCTCTACCTCACACAAAGTGACAGCTGCAAAGTCCAAAACAGCACCTCAAAAATGAACAGCTGTTAGCACAGCAAAGCAATCCCAGAGCTCAAAGCCATCTCTGAACTCATCCCAACATCAACCTTCAAGGCAAGCATCTGTCTGTGATCTCGATAATGATGAGCCGATGCAAGTGGGTGGTGTGCTTGACTTGGACAGCAACCATATCATGGAGCCGGCTGATGGCGAAGGCGAAGACAATGGTGCTGAAAATCATGATGTGAACTGAAACCATCACAATGCTGCAAGTCCAATTGAGGTCGAAGACGAGGAGGGTGAGGATGCAGAGATAAGTAAGCCTACATCATCTGAGACAATGGTATTTAACACTCACTGGCAACAACAGAACGACTGTCCAAAGATTGGACAGCCTCCATGTATGCATTCCTTCAGGCCAGAGCCAGTGATTGAGTATGTTGACAGCCAACATTGTCATATCTTTCAATGTGGAGCAAAAAGTTGTACACAAAAAACACGAGGTGTTCAATGATATTTGGACACAGGTAATGTGAAATCGACTGGTAACCTGTGGAAGCATGCCAAGAGGTGTTTGGGAGCTGAGGTTGTTGCCACTGCTGATAAGGCAAAGTCAGCAAAGGAAGTATGTGTGACAACTGTAAAAGGGATTCTCAACCTGCAGTCAATCACTGCCACATTTGAACGAACGGGGAAGGGAAAGGTGATGTACAGTCATAAACAGCACATGAAAACTGAAGCAAGGTAAGCAACAGCAGCAGATAATGAATAATATCATGACTAACTTGATGAGGATGCAGGGCGGAGATTGTTCGTTGGGTTTTGGAAAGTACAAGGCCATTCAGCATTGTCGAAGACCAAGGTTTTCAGTCGATAATGAAGACAGGCTGACCTGACTATTACATACCTTCATGGAGGACACTCTCATGTGATGTCAGGCAGGTATTTGCAAACACTCGGACACACATAGCAAAGATGCTGAAGGTGAGTCAATGAATTAGTAAATGTCATGATGGTGAAAGTCACTGACTTACCTCCAGGGCCATGAAGGTGCATTGAGTTTCATGACGGACACGTGGACATCCCCAAACCACAAAGTGTTCATTGCAGTGACTGTGCACTTTGAAAAAGATGGTGTACCAGTTAGTATGTTGCTAGACATAATTGAAGTCACGAAGTCTAGTGTTCCAGGAATTAGGTCTGAGCCCGAAATTCACCGGCAAATTCTCCCAGCCATCGAAGATGGCCAAATTCACCCAGGGTGAATTAGGGCAAATTTGCTCTAAGGGGGTCTGGGGGTGGAGCCCCTGGGACTGGAGCTATTTCACACAAATTTTAGGGTGAAATAGGGTGAATTAGAGCAAATTTGCTGACATATGACTATATGCTAATATCTCTACCATTCGCTCCATTCTACTCTTTTGGTATGACTGCAGCTTCTTGGGGGGGAGGCTGAGGATGACAAAGGACATTCCTTTTCTGCTGAGAAGCTTGAGGCTTGTCAGCAAGAATGTCAAGTAGCAGGGGTGATTGGATGTCGATATCTGTAGCAACAGCAAAAACAGTACCATCAACACCTGTAAGGTCTGGTGGAGGTTGATACAAAAACTCAAGACCATCTGTCTCGGATTGTGAGTTCATATCAACACACTCTTCAGCTGCAGTCGAAGCGGGCTGTGGAAGGGGAGGAGGCTTCAATGCAGTAGATTTGTCCTTGCGTTAGGCTCACAAACACATCCAAATTCACCCTAATTCACCTAGTGATTTGGACCCCATCAAAATTCACCAGCAAATTTGCTCAGGGCAAATTTGCCTGACCTAATTCCTGGAACACTAATGAAGTCGCATTCCAGTGTGAACCTTGCGGCCACTTTTGCTCAAATATTAGACGAGTTTGGCATCTCTGACAAAGTAAGTATGCTTCCTTCAATATAAACAAGGTACTCATCTGCCTTTCCCAGGTTTTGAGTATTACATGCAATAACACATTGTGCAATGACACAATGATCAAAGAGTTGGCTGATCTCCTCAAAAACTACCCTGGAGAGGCAGGCCATACACAGTGTTTCACCCACATAATAAATCTTGTGGCAAAAAGCATTATAAGGCAATTTGACATTCCGAAGGGAAAGGTGGACAAAGCTCTGGATGATGCTGAATGAGAACTCTGTGAACTTGCAGAAGGGATCAACCTTGAGGATTTGAGGATGCAGGGTGAACGAGAAGATGATGATGATGACCTGGATGAAAACAATGATGGGTGGATCGATGAATGAGAGGCACTGGATGTTGCAGATTGTGAGGAATTGGATGCGGCTGTCCATCCTGTCAAACTTGTGCTTGTAAAAGTGAGTGTGGATGTATTTAAATCAATGCTCTTGCTCACTTGAC